>OJKQ01000374.1_pt1 | contig 31302 bp, 25 predicted proteins | sample 1596641 | NCBI WGS metagenome assembly OJKQ01 (sample SAMEA4350167, study PRJEB24818) | metagenome | biome: human; feature: gut; material: faeces | place: Denmark | collected 2013-09 | reverse complement strand
GTGGGAAGGCTTTGAGGGCCGCATCTGGAAAGAGGAAGTCAATGTGCGCGACTTCATCCAGAAGAACTACACCCCGTATGACGGCGACGAAAGCTTTCTGGCCGGCCCCACCGAGGCGACCGACAAGCTGTGGGGTGCCCTGCAGAAGCTGCAGAAGGAAGAGCGCGCCAAGGGCGGCGTGCTGGACATGGAGACCGAAGTCGTCAGCAGCCTGACCGCTTACGGCCCCGGCTATATCGACGAGACCCTGAAGGATCTGGAGCAGATCGTCGGCCTGCAGACCGACAAGCCCCTGAAGCGTGCATTCATGCCCTACGGCGGCATCAAGATGGCAGAGCAGGCCTGCACCACCTACGGCTATCAGCCCAGCGAGGAGCTGCACAAGATCTTTACCGACTATACCCGCACCCACAACCAGGCTGTGTTCGATGCCTACACCCCTGAGATGAAGGCTGCCCGCCACACCCACATCATCACCGGCCTGCCCGACACCTACGGCCGCGGCCGCATCGTGGGCGACTACCGCCGCGTGGCCCTGTACGGCATCGATGCCCTGATCAAGTTCAAGCAGGAAGATTTCGCCAACTGCGGCGACGGCACCATGACCGATGATGTGATCCGCCTGCGCGAGGAGATCGCACGCCAGATCAGCGCCCTGAAGGGCATGAAGAAGATGGCCGAGGCCTACGGCTGCGATATCTCCCAGCCCGCTAAGAACGCCAAGGAAGCCTGCCAGTGGCTGTACTTCGGCTACCTGGCCGCCATCAAGACCCAGAACGGCGCTGCCATGAGCGTGGGCCGCATCTCCACCTTCCTGGATATCTACATCCAGCGCGATCTGGAGAACGGCACCCTGACCGAGAGCCAGGCTCAGGAGCTGATCGACCACATGGTGATGAAGTTCCGCATGGTCAAGTTTGCCCGCATCCCCAGCTACAACCAGCTGTTCTCCGGTGACCCCGTGTGGGCCACCCTGGAAGTGGGCGGCATCGGCATGGACGGCCGCAGCATGGTCACCAAGAACTGCTACCGCTTCCTGCACACTCTGGAAAACATGGGCCCCGCACCGGAGCCGAACCTGACCGTTCTGTACTCCTCTGCCCTGCCCGAGAGCTTCAAGAAGTACGCCGCCAAGGTGTCCATCAACACCAGCTCTGTTCAGTACGAGAACGACGATGTGATGAAGCCCGTGTGGGGCGACGATTACTCCATCTGCTGCTGCGTGTCTGCCACCCAGACCGGCAAGGAGATGCAGTTCTTTGGTGCCCGTGCCAACCTGGCAAAGTGCCTGCTGTATGCCATCAACGGCGGCGTGGACGAGAAGAGCCACGAGCAGTGCGGCCCCAACTATGCCCCCATCACCAGCGAGTACCTGAACTATGACGAGGTCCTGCCCAAGTATGTCCAGATGCTGGACTGGCTGGCCGGCCTGTACGTCAACGTACTGAACCTGATCCAGTATATGCATGACAAGTACTACTACGAGGAAGCCGAGATGGCCCTGATCGACACCGATGTGCGCCGCACCTTTGCCACCGGCATTGCAGGCTTCTCCCACGTCATCGACTCCCTGAGCGCCATCAAGTACGCCAAGGTCAAGGTCGTGCGCGATGAGACCGGCCTGGCCACCGGCTATGAGGTGGAGGGCGACTTCCCCAAGTACGGCAACGATGACGACCGTGCCGATGAGATCGGTGTTTGGCTGCTGCGCACCTTCCTGGAGATGATCAAGAAGCGCCACACCTACCGCAACTCCGAGGCTACCACCTCCATCCTGACCATCACCTCCAATGTGGTGTACGGCAAGTACACCGGTGCTCTGCCCGATGGCCGTGCCGCCTTTACCCCCTTTGCACCCGGTGCAAACCCCAGCTACGGTGCGGAGCAGAACGGCCTGCTGGCTTCCCTGAACTCTGTTGCCAAGCTGCCCTACCACTGGGCTCTGGACGGCATCTCCAACACCCAGACCATCAACCCCGAGGCTCTGGGCCACAGCGAGGAGGAGCGCAAGGAGAACCTGGTGCAGGTGATAGACGGCTACTTCGATCAGGGTGCACACCACCTGAATGTGAACGTGTTCGGCAAGGAGAAGCTGCTGGATGCCATGGAGCACCCCGAAAAGGAAGAATACGCCAACTTCACCATCCGCGTCTCCGGCTATGCGGTCAAGTTCATCGACCTGACCCGCGAGCAGCAGATGGACGTGATCTCCCGTACCTGCCATGCCGCACTGTGACCCTGTCGGTCTCGTCCACTCGCTGGAAAGCTTCGGCTCGGTGGACGGGCCGGGTGTCCGGTTCGTTGTCTTTCTGCAGGGTTGTGCCCTGCGCTGCAAATACTGCCACAACCCCGAAACGTGGAGCGCTGAGGGCGGCACGGAATGGTCTCCGGAGAAGCTGTTCCAGCACGTCTGGCGCTACCGCAATTACTGGGGCAAGAAGGGCGGCATCACCGTCAGCGGCGGCGAGCCGCTGCGGCAGATGGACTTTTTGACAAAATTCTTCCAGCTGGCACGCGCCAAGGGGGTACACACCGCGCTGGACACGGCCGGTCAGCCGTTCCAGCCCGATGACCCCGCCTACCTGGCCGCCTTTGATACCCTGATGGCTTCCACCAGTCTGGTCATCCTGGATCTCAAGGAGATCGACCCGGAGAAGCACCGTCAGCTTACCGGCAGGGACAATGCCAACATCTTAGCCATGGCACGGCACATCTCTGATCTGGGCGTTCCGCTCTGGATCCGGCATGTGCTGGTGCCCGGCCTCACCGATGACGAGGAGGGCCTGCGCAGGACCGCAGACTTCATCCGTAGCCTGAAAACGGTGCAGCGGGTGGAGGTTCTCCCCTACCACACGCTGGGGCTGTTCAAGTGGCAGAAGCTGGGCATCTCCTATCCCCTGCCGGACGCTGTTCCCCCCACGGCGGAACAGGTCCGCCGGGCAGAGGAACTGCTGGAAGTGGCTAAGTACCCCGGCTGAAGCGATGCAGCCGCCGGTGCTTGACAAAGCTTTTTGCATCTAATATCATAAGAGCAAAAGAAAAGGAGCCTTTTGGCACTCACACCTATTTCCCTGTAGAGACAGGGGATGTGAGCCCAAGAGGCTCCTTTTGCTTATGATATTTATTTTTCTTCCCTTCCGGCGTGATACACCTGCAGATACACCCTTTTGCGCTCGGCATCCGTGTTCTCTGCCAGCTGCTGGCAGAAACGCTCATCCTCGAACAGGGCGACCACATTGGGCGCATAGCGGGTGCCGCTCTGGGCCCGCAGCTCTTCCAGCAGCGTGCGGAAGGGCTTGGCAAGGTTGTAGCACCGACCGATATTATCGGTGGCGGCATCCAGCGAGTCTGCCACGCTCAGCGCATCCACGATTCCCTTGATCTCCGGCGGGCAGGAGGGTACATCATTGGGATATCCGCCCTTGCCGTTGTAATAGCAGTGGTGATAGAGCGCCGCCAGGGCCAGCGTTCTTCCGCAGCCCATTCTATTCAGAATGTCAGCGCCGGTCCTTGGGTGGCTCTGGATGCAGAAAAACTCCTCATCCAGCAGGCGGCGGGCGTTATTGTCGATGTACATCAGAACGGCACACTTGCCAAGGTCGTGGTACAGGCCGCACTCATAGGCCGTCTGGCAGAGCTCTTCCCGCCGGGCCTGCACCTCGGCCGCGCTCCTGCAGCCCAGCAGGCCCACCAGTGTTTCGGGCCTTGTCTCGATCTGCCGATGCAGCAGGGCACGGGTCAGCTCTGCCACCATCAGCGAGTGGACATAGGTCGGCTTGTGCCCGGCCAGGATACTGCCCAGCATCCGGCGGTTCGCCGTTTCATCTGAGCTGGTGTTGATCTTGCTCAACTCCCAGGCGGCAGAGTTTACCACACGGGGATACTGGCTGGCCGGCATCTGTTCCAGATACTGATCCGCAGAACGGCGTACCTGCTCCACGGTTGCACGATACCTCTGTGCTCCCGCCTCGTCCAAACGTTCTGCATAGACCGAGAGATAGGCCGCCAGAACCAGCTTCCGGTTGATGGCCTCGGCAGAATAATCATCCTGCGCCACGCTTCCCGCCGATTCCAGAAGGATCTTGACCACGTCTTCCAGGCTGCCCACCCCGGCATGGTAGCGGGCAGCGGCGTAAAAATAGGGCACCCGCCAGTTCTGCAGGCGCGCATCCTGACCCTTGTACTTCTTCTTGTGCCCCCAGATGTATTCCGCCGATTCCAGCACCTGCCGCGCCACCTCGGGATCCTCCTCCTGCCGCAGGTGGGTCAGCAGGGTCATGCGGTCCATGTGCATGGAATAGATGTAACTTTCCCAGAGGAACTCCGGGTCCAGTGCATGGTAATGCGCAGACTGGATGATGTCCATTGCGCGGCGGAACCGCTCCAGATACCGGCAGCTTTCCGCATGGGTGCCGCGGGACATCCCCAGCCGGGTGTTGCCCACACAGCGGATGAGATACTGCCGGGTATTCCTGTCCAGCTGTTCATACCGTGACATGTATTCAGCAGCTTCCGTAAAATAGACCTGGATCGCATCTCCCAACAGGTTGATGCCAGTTCCCTCATCCCGGACGTTCATATAATGCAGGGTGATGCCTGTGTAGTACAGCTCCCTGACGATCATGGGCACGTCTTCCCGGCTGCGGGCCGCTGCCAGCAGCAGCTGATGCACCTTGAACGCCACGCCCATATCCTCGCTGTTCGCGTAGTTGAACAGCCTGCCTGCAAAGGCACTCAGTCCCTGGATATCCGTTTCGGTCAGGGAGGCAGGGTCACGGTCGTAGACAAACTGCGCCAGCAGTGCCTCATTCTGCCGCATCAGGGCGTTGCATCTCAGCGCGTTGGTCTGGATCTCTTCCAGCACGGCAGCGGGAGCTTTGCCCTCCGGAAAGCTGGGCCGGGAGATCGAGCGCACAACGCGCAGGTCCCGAATATACTGTTCAAAAGCCTCTGCCTGTGTGCACTCCATCTTATCAGCCCCTTTTGCCGAAGTTTGTCGTTCGATTTGAAACTATAATTCAGTATACGGCATTTTTCGGCAGAAATCAACTGATTTTCGCAGATTTTTAGCCCCCCCCCGAATATTTTTACGCATTCATACGTCATTTTTTGTATAAAACGTCCTCTTACCGGGGGATCGGGTGCGCTTGATTTACGAAATTGCTTCCGGCAGCTGCATCCATTTGCCCTTCCAGGCGTAGAGCACCATCAACACTGCACCCACAGCCCAGGACACCGGGTAGACCAGCAGCACACCCTCAATGCCTGCAAACAGGGGCAGGGCAAACTGGATCCAGACGATGCGGAACAGGCACAGGGAGATCAGCAGCACCACCATGGGCGGCACGCTCTTGCCTGTGCCGCGCACCGTACCGGCAAGGCCCTGCAGGATGCCCAGCATCCAGTAGAAGGGGCAGAAATAGAGCATACAGATCTTGCCGTAGGCAATGACCGTTTCATCGCCGGTAAACAGGTGCATGATGGAATCCTGGAAGGCGAGCAGCAGGATGCCGGTCAGGATGGTGTAAACGATGCACATGCCCAGGGTGACAAAGGTGCCCTTTTTGACACGGTCGATCTTGCCCGCACCAAAGTTCTGGCCCACAAAGGTGGTGGCCGCCATGCTGAAGCTCAGCACAGGCAGAATGTTGAAGCCATCCACCTTCATATAGGCGGCAAAGCCTGCCATGGCAGCGGCACCATAGCCGTTGACGCTGACCTGCACCAGCACATTGGAAAGGGAGATGACCATGTTCTGGATGCCGGTGGGCAGGCCCACCTTGATGATGCGGACCGCCATCTTTTTGTGCACGCGCACTTCCTTTGCCGTCACGCGGTAATCGTCCTCCACCCGCATCAGAAAACGCAGGGAGAGCACACAGGACACCAGCTGGCTGATATCGGTGGCAATGGCCGCACCGGCCACGCCCATCTTGCATCCGGCGATCAGGACAAGGTCGAGGACGATGTTGGTGATGGAGGCAGCGCCCAGGTAGAGCAGGCTCCGCTTGGAGTTGCCGGCGGCGTTCAGGATACCGGCCGCCATGTTATACACCACGCTGAACAGCACACCGCCAAAATAGAGCCGCATATAGAGCACCGCATCCTCCAGCACCTCTGCGGGGGTGTTCATGGCGGTGAGCAGGGCACGGCTGACGGCAATGCCGCACACGGTCAGGATCGCACCCAGAATGGCCGAAAGGGCCAGCGAGGTGTGCACCGCAGTGTGCGCGCCCTCCCTGTCCTTGGCTCCCAGAAACTGGGACACCACGACACCGGCACCCACGGCAATACCCTGGCTGAACCCGATGAGCAGGAAGATGGGCGATCCGCTGGAGCCGACGGCTGCCAGCGCGTTGCTGCCCACAAAGTTGCCCACGATGATGGAATCGGCGGTGTTGTACAGCTGCTGCAGCATGTTGCCCAGGATCAGCGGCACCGAGAAGAGCAGGATGCTCTTCCAGATGCTGCCCTCTGTCATCAGCCGTGATTTTTTCTTTTCTTCTAAAATCGTCTGTGCCATAATGCTTCCTTTTTCACGCAAAACTTCAACTCATAGATCAATCGTCATACAGATAAACGATACCTTGTTTCTACCAAAAAGTCAAGCAAAAGCGTAAAAAGGGGCGTTTTCACCGGTTCCACCCTATTTCCACCCTCTTGCCGCTGGGTCCAGCATCTCGGCAGCGGAGTAGACCAGAGCGTTGCAGACTGCAGCGGCCACGGTGCTGCCGCCCTTGCGGCCCATGGCCGCGATGGCAGGCACACCGTGGGCTGCACAGGCGGCAAACAGCGCTTCCTTGCTTTCCACCACATTCACAAAGCCCACCGGCACGGCAATGACCAGGGCAGGCCGCAGCCCGGCCTCGATCTCCTCCACAATGGCCAGCAGGGCGGTGGGGGCATTGCCCACCGCAAGGATGGCCCCGGGGTGCTCCTGCGCCGCGCGGTGCATGGAGGCCACTGCCCGGGTGGTACCGGTCTCGGCTGCGGTTCGCGCCACCTCGGGGTCCGCCATGTAGCAGAGGGCACTGCCGCCCAGCCGGGCAAGGGCAGGCTTAGAAATGCCAGAAAGCGCCATGTTGGTGTCGGTGATGATGGGAGTTCCGGCCCGCAGGGCGGCCACACCTGCTGCCACAGCCCCCGGCGTAAAGCGCAGATTTTTCGCATAGTCAAAGTCGGCGGTGGTGTGGATGACCCGCTTGACCACAGCGGCAGTCTCGGGCGGCGGGGTCAGGCCCAACGCTTCCAGCTCTGCCGTGATGATGGAAAGGCTTGTCCGCTCAATGTCGGCGGGCAGATGATGTTGTGGGATCATTGTGCATTCCTCCGCGGGTTCTCCAACCCCATGGCCGCGTAAACGGCATCCAGATCCAGCGCGCCGCGCACGCCATCGGCCAGCAGGTCAAACTGCTGCTGGCGGTACTGCTCCATCGGGATGAGGGCCGCGCTGTCCGGCGCAATGCCCTTGCGCTGGCAGAGCAGGGCCACCAGCTTCTCGGTAAGTTCCCCGGTATCAAACAGACCGTGCAGGTAGGTGCCGAACACATTGTCCTGCACGCAGCCCTCGGGTATGCCGTCTGCCAGTGTGCAGAAGGGCACACCCTGCACCTCGGTGCGGCCGGTGTGGATCTGATATCCGGTCAGGGACGCACCCGCAAAGGGGGCGGCGGTCACGGCGGCAGTGTCCTGGGTGCGGTGCTTCTGGCCGGTAAAGACCGTGCGGGTGGGCAGCAGCCCCAGCCCCCGCACGGTCTGCGCCGTACCGCTCTCCGTGCCCTCAGGGTCGGCCAGCGTCTCGCCCAGCATCTGATACCCGCCGCAGACCCCCAGCACCGGCGTGCCGTTGGCCGCCAGCTTCAACAGGGCTGCTTCCAGCCCGGACTGCCGCAGCCAGAGCAGGTCATCCACTGTGTTCTTGGTGCCGGGCAGAATGACGAGATCCGGTGTGCCCAGCTGGCGGGTATTCTGCACATACCGCACACCCAGCAGCGGGTGCTGCTCCAGCGGCATGAAATCGGTAAAGTTGGAGATGTGCGGCAGGCGGAGGATGGCTGCATCCAGCGGGTGGACTGTTTTGCCCGCATCCAGCCGGGTGGAAAGTGAATCCTCGTCCTCAATGTCCACCTTCAGGTAGGGCACGACCCCCAGCACCGGCAGCTGCGTTTTCTCTTCCAGCATAGCAAGGCCGGGGCGCAGGATCTCCACATCGCCGCGGAATTTATTGATGAGCAGCCCCTTGATGCGGGCGCGCTCCTCCGGCTCCAGCAGCGCCACCGTACCGTACAGCTGGGCGAACACACCGCCCCGGTCGATGTCCCCCGCCAGCAGAACGGGGGCATCCACCAGCCGGGCAAGGCCCATGTTGACGATATCGTCTGCCTTCAGGTTGATCTCCGCCGGGCTTCCGGCCCCCTCAATGACGATGATGTCCACGGTTTCGGCCAGACTGTTGTAGGCCGAGAGGATCTCCGGGATGAGCGTTCTTTTCATTTTGAAGTAGGCGGCGGCGGGCATCTGGCCCCGCACCTCACCGTTCACGATGACCTGACTGCCCACGTCACTGCTGGGCTTGAGCAGGATGGGGTTCATCCGCACATCCGGCTCGATGCCTGCGGCCTGCGCCTGCACCACCTGTGCCCGGCCCATTTCCAGCCCATCCCGGGTGACAAAGCTGTTCAGCGCCATGTTCTGGCTCTTGAAGGGAGCCACGCGGTAACCGTCCTGCGCAAAAATGCGGCAGAGGGCGGCGCACAGCAGGCTTTTGCCTGCACCGCTCATGGTTCCCTGCACCATGATGCACTTTGCCTTGCTCATTCCAGCACCTCCGCAAGAAGTTTCAAAAGCTGTTCGTTTTCAGGCCCGGTGCGCACGGCGGTGCGGTACCAGCCGGGGCCCAGCCCCGGGTAGTTCGCACAGCTGCGCAGCACAGCACCCCTTTGCCGCAGGGCTTCTCCCAGCGTCTCCGGGGCCTGAAACAGCAGGTAATTTGCCCTGCCGTCCAGCACCCACAGGCCCAGCGCCCGCAGACCGGCCGTCAGGCGGGGCCGCTGTTCGGCAATGAGGGCCCGGACCTTTTCCACATACGCTGTCTCCTCCAGTGCGGCAAGGCCCGCCGCCTGCGCCAGACTGGACACGCCCCAAGGCTGGCCGCAGGCCTGCATCTGTTCCAGCAGCGCCGTGTCGGCACTCAGGGCATAGCCCAGCCGCACGCCCGCCATGCCGTAGAGCTTGGTGAAGGCTTTCAGGATGACCAGATTCCCCTCCCCCAGCAGGCCTTTTGCCGTGTGCAGGGCATGGTCGGGCAGGAAATCAAGGAAGCATTCGTCCACCACCAGCAGGGTGCCGCACGCCGCGCAGCGGTGGAGGATCTGCTCCACCAGCGGCAGGGTCGTCAGCTGGCCGGTGGGGTTGTTGGGCTGGCAGAGGAACACCATGTCCACCCCCGGGCGGATGGCCGCACAGAACGCATCCGTGACCGCAAAGTCCTCCTGCTCCCGCAAAAAGAAGCGTTCCACCGTGCAGCCGACACTTTCCAAAGCAGTGGCATACTCCGCAAAGGTGGGGGCGGTGACCAGCGCCCGGCGGGGCTTTTTGGCCCAGACCAGCCGGAAGATAAGGTCTGCCGCCCCATTGCCGCAGAGGATCTGCTCCGCCGGCACGCCCTCATGGAGCGCCAGCTTTGCCCGCAGTTCCCGGCACAGGGGGTCGGGGTAGCGGTCGGCCGTGGGCAATGCCGCCGTGATGGCCCGGGCCACCCCTTCCGGCAGACCCAGCGGGCTGACGTTGGCCGAAAAATCCAGCGCATCCCGCCCGAACTCGGCCCGGTAACCGGCCCAATCGCCGCCATGTACTAGTTGCATGTTCGTTCTCCTTTTCCTGGATGGTTCTGGATCCCAGCTCTTGGCTCCCCCTTTGGGGGAGCTGTCATGCAAGGCATGACTGAGAGGGCGAGGTCGTTACAAAAAAGCCCGTACTGCCACGCCCCACGCCAGTGCAAAGGCGCTTGCCACGTACATCATCCGGTTGGCACGCAGGATATCCTCCGGTTCAATGGGACGCAGCGGATCGCCGATGGTGGGCTTGGCGTAGTATTCGCCAAAGTAATAGGCGGGCCCGGCCAGCTGCACCCCCAGCGCACCGGCGCAGGCGCTCTCGGTCTGGGCGCTGTTGGGGCTGGCGTGGTTGCGGCGGTCCCGCCGCCAGATCTTCCACGCCCCTTTTGCGTCATTGTGCGTAAAGGCCGCAGCAGCCACCCACAGCAGGGCGGCAAGGCGGCTGGGAAGGTAATTTGCCACATCGTCCAGTTTGGCCGGGATGCGGCCAAAGTAGAGGTATTTTTCATTTTTGTAGCCCAGCATACTGTCCATCGTGTTGATGGCCTTGTAGGTCAGGGCCAGCGGTGCCCCGCCGATGAGCATATAGAGCAGGGGCGCGATCACGCCGTCGCTGGCGTTTTCGGCCACCGTCTCCACAGCGGCTCTGGTCACGCCCTCCAGCGTCAGATCCTGGGTGTCCCGCCCCACGATGCGGCTGACCGCCCTGCGGGCGGCAGGCAGGTCGGGCTTGACCAGCTCCCGGTAAACATTGGTGCTCTCCTGCGCCAGCCCCTTTGCGGCCAGTGCCTGCCCGCACCAGAACATCTGGACGGCCAACCCCAGCCACGGGCTGATGCGGGCAGCTCCCAGGCAGACAAGGCTCGTCAGCAGAAAGGTGCCTACCGGCAGGCAGAAGGCCACAATGGCCCCGCCCAGCAGTTCCCCCTGAGGCGTTTTGGGCAGGCGGGCCCGCAGGCGCTTTTCCAGCGCCGAGATGGCCTTGCCCATGTACACCACCGGGTGGGGCAGCCAGGCCGGGTCGCCGAAGAGGCAGTCCAGCACAAAACCGCCGAGTACTGCGTATTCGATCATCGGGCATCCTCCTTTGTGTACTGCACAGTTTTCAGCAGGTGCAGCACCCGCTGCTCCGCCCAATCTCCTGCATCCAGAACGTAGCCGCCCGCGTTTGGGGCGCACCAGTGGTAATAATCCGCATGGGGCAGGGCGTAGCGCTCCATGGCAGCCATCTGGGTGCCGCCGTGGGCCAGAATGACCAGTGTCTCTTCCCCATCGGCAAGGGCCCTGTCCACCAGTGCGGCAAAGGCCCTGCACACCCGCTCCGAAAAGACAGCCTTGGTCTCGCCGTCCGGGCAGGGGCTTTCGCAGTTGGCGTTCACCCAGGCCAGATAATCCGGGTCGTGCTCCATCTCAATGAAATTGCGGCCCTCAAAGCTGCCGAAGCACATCTCCTGCAGGTCTTTCACCTCCACGAGCCTTGCACCCGGGAAGAGCACCTCAGCGGTCTGCCGAGTGCGGCAGAGCGGGGTGATATAGACCGTTTCCGGCCGGAGGTCAGCCTGCCGCAGCTGGGCGCGGCCCGCAGGGCTCAGGGGGATATCCCGCTGGCCCTGATAGCGCTTTTCGGCGTTGTAGGCCGTCAGGCCATGGCGCAGAAGATAGATCAGCATGGGGGCAGTTCTCCTTTCAATACTGTGGGGATGCCGCAGAACATCTGCACCACGCACCCGGCCCGGGCCGCCAGCAGGCAGGCCAGCCGCCCGGCGGCTTCCCGGGCGGCCCGCTCCCCTGCGTCCATGGGCACCACGCCGCCGCCCACCTCGGTGGCCATCACGATATCATAAGCGGAGAGCTCCTCCGCAAGCTTTTCCAGATCCTCAGCCTCTGCGGCCAGGGCCTGCACCTCCGCAATGCGGGTGCCGGGCAGGCGCTGCGCAAAGGTGCGCTTGCCGCTGTACAGCGGCCCGGTGATAAAGATCATAACAGTCCTCCCCACTGGCAGGCACACAGCGCCGCCAGCATCCACAGCTCGGCTTTCTGCAAAAACCACCCGGCCAGATCGCCGGTGATGCCGCCAAACTGCTTGTCCGAAACAACATGATAGCGTGCAAACACAAGAAACGCCGCCAGCACCAGCGCCCAGCCGCCCAGTGCCAGCAGGGCGGCGCTGAGCAGAGCGGCCAGCACCATCAGCACCCGGCGGACCGTAGTTCGATCCGCCGCCGTGGCAAAGGTGTGGGCAAGGCCGGTGTTCTTTGCCATCGGGAACGATGCCACGGCCAGGCCCGAAAGGGCCCGTTCCAGCACAAGGGCCAGTGTCCAGCACAGGCCCACCCGGGGCGTAAAGTCCACGCAGGCGCAAAGGGCAAGGTAGGCCGCAAAATAACTGCACAGCCGGATCACTGCAAAGGCACCGCAGTGGGGGTCTTTGAGGATCTCCAGCTTCTTTTCCCGGTCGCCATAGCTGGAAAGGGCATCGCAGGTGTCGGCATAGCCATCCAGGTGGATGCCGCCCGTGACCCAGACCGGGATCAGGCAGAACCCCGCCGCTTTTGCGGGCATCGGCAGGGGCAGAGCGCCGCACAGGCACCACAGCCCGCCAATGACCACCCCGATGAGCGGGAAGGCACACATGGCATACCGCATGTTTTTCTGGTTCCACGCGAACTGCGGCACCGGCAGGGCCGAAAACATGGCAAAGGCCACTGCAATGGTCTGCAATCCAATCATTTTTCCACTCCTTTATAATAGACCGGGATGCCGCACACCACCCGCACCACATGGTCAGCCCGGGCGGCAAGGGCATTGTTCACCTGCGCCAGCGCTTTCAGGTAGCGCCCGGTGTCGCCTGCATAGTCGGCACCGCCGCTGAACACCTCGTTGGAGACCACGATGAGGTGCGCGCATTGTCCGGCCAATTGGTCCAGTCCTTCCAAAATGGCCGAAGCGACATTTTCTCCCGCCCCGGCGGGGTCGTAGAGCTCGTTGGCGGTCAGGTTGCCCAGATCCTCCAACAGCGCAGTTCCCCGGGCAGGCAGACGGATGTTCTCCAGATGCAGGGGGCACTCCACGGTCTCAAACTGCTTTGCCGCCCGCATCTTCCGGTGCTTTTCCACCCGGGCGGCACACTCGGCATCCCACACCTGCATGGTGGCGATGTAATAGCGCGGGAGTGCGGTTTTCAGCACCAGGCTCTCGGCATACCCGCTCTTGCCGCTGGCGGCACCGCCCAATACCAGCGTCAGCATTGGGGGGTGTACGGCGTGATGCCGCCCTCCGTGAAGGAATAGCAATCGCGGTAAACGGCCAGTGCCATATCCCACAGCGGGATGCTTGCCACCGCTCCGGTGCCCTCGCCGAGATGGAGCCCGGCGGTGAGCAGGGGCACTTTGCCCAGCGCTTCCAGCACCAGCCTTGCTGCCGGTTCGGTGGAGCAGTGGCTGGCAAACACGGCCTTTTCTGCGGCGGGGCAGAGCCGCACCGCGCACAGCGCCGCCACGCCGCTGATGAAGCCATCCATCAGCACGGGCAGGCCTTCCAGCGCACCGCCCAGAAAGACACCGCACAGCCCGGCGATGTCGAACCCGCCCAGCTTGGAAAGCACATCCAGAGGGTCAGCAACATCGGGCTGATTCCGCGCAATGCCCCGCCGGATGGCATCCAGCTTGCGGGCAAGCCCCGCGTCGGAAAGGCCCGCACCACGGCCTGTCATCCGCTCCACGGGCTGACCCAGCAGAACAGCGGCCACGGCGCTGGAGGTGGTGGTGTTGCCAATGCCCATCTCGCCCGTGGCCAGCAGCTGCACCCCCGCCGCCTTCTGCGCCCGGACAAGCCCCATGCCCGCCGCAATGGCATCCACCGCCTGCTGGCGGGTCATGGCAGGGCCGGTGGTGAAATCCGCCGTCCCGGCGGCAATGCGGCAGTTCTGCACCCCGGGCACCGGCTCCCCGGCCATGCCAAGGTCCACAGGCACCACTTCACAGCGGGCCGTTTTTGCCATCTGGCAGACACTGGTGCGCCGGGCGGCAAGGTTCTCGGCCACGGCCCGGGTCACGCTCTGGTCCGTCTGGCTCACGCCCTGCGCCACCACGCCGTTGTCGGCGCAGAGCACCAGCACGGCCCGGCGGGAAAACGCCAGCTCTGCCGTACCGGTCAGAGCGGCGGCATCCTCCAGCATAGTCTCCAGCCTGCCCAGCCCGCCCAGCGGCTTGGCCAGGCTGGCCCAGTGAGCATGGGCGGCGGTGCGTGCGGTCTCGTCCGGCCGGGTGATCTTGGAAAGAAGTTGTTTCAGTTCAAGCTCTGTCATTGGTCCTGTTCCTCTTGATGATAGTGTGCGGCGGCATCCACGAACCGCCGGGGCAGGGCCGTGCCCGCCCAATACAAATGCGGGAAGCCCGCATAGAAATGCTCATTTGCAAAGCCGCAGTCCCATTGTTTCCCGTTGGGCTTTGCGGCGGTAAAGCCGGTGCCGTTGTCCGTGGAATCCCAGTGGTGGAACTCGTGCACCGGCAGACGCTCCCCGGCGCGGAACAGCATACTGTCGGCGTGGGCGGTCAATGCCGCGTATCCAAACCGCACCAGCCGCCCCACCCGGAAGCCCTGCCCCGGCAGAACGCCTGCCATGGGCCAGCATTTTCCGCTGGCATCCTCCAGGCTCTGGCCCAGATAGAGAAAACCCCCGCACTCGGCCACCGTGGGCAGGCCGCGCTCCACAGCCCGACGCACAGAGGCCAGCATGGAGCGATTCGCGCTCAACTGCCCGGCATACAGCTCCGGGTAGCCGCCGGGCAGATAGAGCCCGCCGATCTGCTCCGGCAGGGCGGAGTCCTGCAGGGGGCTGAACCAGCAGAGCTCCGCCCCCGCCCGCTCCAGTGCTTCCAGCGTTTCGGCGTAGGTGAAGCAAAACGCCGCATCCCTTGCAACGGCAATGGGAACGCGGGGGCGCTGTTCCTCTGCTCCCTGGGGCGGCAGCTCTCCCGCAGGGAGGAGCCTGTCGGTGTGCACCAAAGGCGCTGCGCCTTCGGTCAGGGCAAAAAGCTTTTCCCAATCCATCACCAGCGCATCGGCCATCCGGCTGATCTTCTGCTGCAGGTCCGCGATCTCCCCGGCAGTTTTCAGGCCTAAGTGGCGGCTCTCAAGGGCGGCATCCGGCAGGTGGGGCAGATAACCCAGCACCGGCAGGCCGGTCTCCCGTTCCAGCATGGGAGCCAGCAGAGCATACAAATGGGGGGCGCAGTCATTGAGCAGGATGCCCGCCAGATGGCTGGGGGTGCGGAACTGTTTCAGCCCGTTGATCTGGGCCGCCAGCGTCAGGCTGGCCCCTCTGGGCTGGACCACCAGCAGCACCGGCAGGCCCAGCGTATCGGCCAGATGCCAGGCACTGGCGGTATCACTCACGCCGCCCAGTCCATCGTAAAAGCCCATGGCACCCTCGCACACGGCTGCCCCGTGCCCGGCTGCGGCCTGCGCATAGAGCGCGCGCACGGTCTCCGGCGCGGAGAAAAACAGGTCGAGGTTGTGGCTCTCCACCCCCAGCACGGCCCGGTGAAACATGGGGTCGATATAGTCCGGCCCGCTCTTGAAGGAGCAGGGGGCCTGCCCCCGCCGCTTGAGCGCCGCCAGCAGAGCGCAGGTCAGTGTGGTTTTGCCGCTGCCGGAACAGGGCGCGGCCACAAGAAATTGGATCATTTACGTTCTCCTGTGATAAGGAAGATGGGGTTATTGGCCATCAGCAGGTGGAGCCTGCCCGCAGGCCGGGTGCGGCTGACCGCGATCTGCGTCACCTCCGCAGCAAGGCCGTGGGCAGTCAGTGCGGCCACGGCGGCGCTCAGCGTTTCCAGCGCAATGGCAGAGATGCAGATGCGGGCGTTCGGATTCCGGGCAAGCACCGTGTCCACCACAGCCTCCATGCCCCCCTTGGTCCCGCCGATGAACACGGCATCCGGGGCGGGCAGGTCAGCCAGCGCGGCGGGGGCGCGGCCCTCCACCAGTGTCAGGTTGCAGGCGTGGAACGTTTCCCGGTTCTGCCGGATGAGCCCGCAGGCCTCCGGGTCACACTCCACGGCATACACATGCCCCCGGGGTACGGCCAGTGCCAGCTCCACGCTCACGCTGCCGGTGCCCGCGCCCACATCCCACAGGGTATCGCCGGGCTGCACGGCCAGCTTGGCCAGCGCCGCCGCCCGCACCTCCTGCTTGGTCATGGGCACCTCTCCCCTGTGGAAGGCTTCATCCGGGAAGCCGGGCACCCGCCGGGGCGGCTGAGGAACGTGTTCCACAAGCAGAACGCTCAGGCTTGCAAACTGCTTTTGCGCAAACTCCTGCGCCGTGCCGAACAGGATCTTCTCCTCTGCCCGGCCCAGCTCTTCCCCCACCAGCACATGGGCATCGCCCAGTCCGGCAGCAGTCAGCCGGCCGCAGAGGGAGGCAGGCGTTTCTGTCCCGCCGGTCAGGAAAAACACCGGCTTTCCCCCGGCTGTCAGGCACTCGGCCACCGGGTCGCAGGCACAGCCGTGGGCCGAGACCAGCTTCCACTCCTGCCAGGAGCGGCCCACCGCAGCGGCCAGCAGCTGAACGCTGGAAAGCCCCGGCAGCACCCGGCAGGAGATGCCAAAGGCCCGCAGCATCGGCAGCAGCTGGGCCGCACCGGAGTAAAACCCGGTGTCGCCGCTGTACACAAGGGCAGCATCCACCTCCGGGTCAGCCGCCAGCGCGGCAAGGACATCCTCCGGCTGATACAGGGCCTTCCGGTGTTCCGTGCAGCCCTGCGGCAGCTGTTCCAGCAGGCGCTTTGCCCCCAGGATCAGTCCGGCGTTCTGCAGGGCGGCAAGGCCCTGCGCGGTCAGGCTTTCCGGCGTGCCCGACCCCATCCCGATGAGTGTGATCATTGCAGCATCTCCTTACAATGTGTCAGGATCTGTTCCGCCGTTTCGCCCTGCTCGGCCGGGCGGCGGATGACCATGAGCTGTGCCCCGGTGTCCTGCGCTGCCCGGGCTTTTTCTTCAAAGCCGCCCGCCGCGCCGCCGTCTTTGGTAACGAGAAAGCGGATGGCAAACTGCTCCATCAGTGCCCGGTTCAGCGCATAGGAGAACGGCCCCTGCATGGCGATGATGTTCTTATGGGGGATATCTGCCCCCTCGCAGGCGGCAATGCCCTCCCGGGTGGGCAGGACACGGGGAAAAAGCCGTGCCGGTTCCAGCACAGCAAAGGCAGACAGCTCCTTGGCACCGGTGGCAAGCAGGACATTTCCCTGCGTTCGGGCCAGAAATCCCGCCGCATGGGCCGCAGAGGCAAACACCATGCTCCCGGCAGGCAGCGGGCTTTCGGGCCGGAGCAGGCGGCGGTACTCCGTGCCTGCTGTTTTGCAGGCTGCCCGGATGTTCCGGGTGGCCTCCACCGCATACGGATGGGTCGCATCCACGCAGAGGTCAGCCCCCTGCAGCAGGGCGGTCATCTCCTCCGGGGTCAGCCGCCCGCAGTGGACGGTGATGCCGGACCTTTCGCCCTGTTCCTCGGCCCCCAGCGGGGTGGCCACGCTGACCAGTACCTCGGCCCCCAGTGCGGCCAGCTGCTTTGAAAACACACGGCCCTCGGTGGTGCCGCTGAATACCACGGCCCTCATGCGCGGTACCCCCGCGGCGTGACCATCCGCCCGCTCAGCTGGCGGGTCTGGGCGTTGCCGACAAACACGGTGGTGAACATATCCACCGGGATGGTTTCCAGCGCAGCCAGCGTCAGGACGCGGCTTTCCTGCCCCTCCCGGCCAATGTTCCGCACAATGCCGCAGACCGTTCCGGGTGCTTTGCCGTTTGCCAGCAGGATGCGCACCGCCCGCGCCAGATAGTCCGGCCGCCCCTTGGAGGAGGGGTTGTACAGCGCGATGCAGAAATCCCCCATGGCTGCTGCCGCCAGCCGCCGCTCAATGACCTCCCACGGCGTAAGCCGGTCAGAGAGGGAGAGCACACAGAAATCGTGGGCCAGCGGGGCACCCAGCACCGCACCGCCGCTCAGGGCGGCGGTCAGGCCGGGCACCACCTCCACCGTCACGTCCGGGAAGTGCTCGGCCAGCTCCAGCAGAGGGCTTGCCATGCCGTAGACCCCGGCATCTCCCGAGCAGACCAGCGCCACCGCCCTGCCGCTCCGGGCCGTTTCCAGCGCCCAACGGCAGCGGTCGATCTCCTTGGTCATGCCGGTGGAATAATAGAGCTTGTCCGGGAAGTAGGGGCGCACCAGATCCAGATAGACCGTATAGCCGCACAGCACCTCGGCTTGCGTTAAGGCGCTCTGCGCCTGTGCGGTCAGAAACCGGGGATCCCCGGGCCCAAGCCCGACAACAAAAACAACATTAGGCATCCTGCCACCTCCAATCCGGGGCAAAGGGACGAAGCGCCAGCGCAAAGGTCACGCCGTTGCCCGCCTGTTTGGGAAGAATGATCGTGCCGCCTGCCGCCAGCACCGCCGCCCGCTCGCAGACATTGTCCACACCGGTCACGCTCCGGACAAAGGCCGAAGGTGTGAACTGCCCGGGGGCGTTCTGCAGCTGTGCGGCAGAATAGAACTGCACTGGCCAGCCGTGGATTCTGCAAAATTCCAGCAGGCCCGGCTCATGGGCTTTCAGGTCGATGCTGGCTGCCGCTGTGATGCACACTGCTGCAAGGCCGTGGGCCGCGCAGAACTGTGCAAAAGCCGCTTCCAGCTGTGCGGCGCTGGTCCCCCGCCTGCACCCGATGCCCAGCACACCGATCTTCGGGATCAGGTGCAGCGCACCGCCCGCCGGGAAAAGGGTCAGGGCAAAGTCGGCGCGCTCCGCCTCCCCCGCCGGGACCACCCCGGCAGGGGCCTGCCCGGCGATGGGGAATTCCGAGCGGTACCGCACCGGCCCGCCCGCCAGCAGTCTGCTGCTGACGCGCTTGATGCGCCCCGGCTCCAGCACGGCGCAGTTCTGGTGCCTGGCCCACGCATCCACGGCAAACACACCGTTGGCATCGGTGGCCGTGGTAATGACCGGCACCGCACCGCAGACCGCCGCCAGCGCCCGGGCCAGATCGTTGGCCCCGCCCAGATGGCCCGAAAGGATCGGCACCGCAAAATGACCACACTCGTCCAGCACCACCACGGCAGGGTCCACCGCCTTGCTCCGGCAGTGGGGCGCAATGGCCCGCACCGCAATGCCCACAGCCCCCACAAAGATCAGAGCATCCGCATGGGCGAACTGCTCCGCAGCCCAATCGGCAAGGCCGGGCCCGCCATGGCCGCAGCGGGCCACAGTGCCGGGCAGGGCACTGGCCAGCTTTTGGGCCAACGCCAGCCCTTTTTCCGTAAAGGCGAGATAGGCGCGGGTCACTGGTCTGCCCCCTTGCGGAACTCCGTCGTAAAGGTTGGGTCGTAGAGCTTGCTCCGCTCATACCGGGTGCCCAGAAAATCCCCCACCACGATGAGCGCCGTCTTGGTGATGCCGTTGGCGCGGGTGCTCCCGGCCAGCGTGCCCACGGTGCAGCGCACCACCTTCTGCTCCGGCCAGCTGGCCTTGTAGACCACGGCGGCAGGGGTCTCCGGCGTGTAGGCTCCGCCTGCCAGCAGGGCTTGCTGCACCTTGTCGATGAGGCCGATGGAGAGGAAGATCACCATGGTTGCCCCATGGGCGGCAAGGCTGGCCAGCTTCTCCTTTTCCGGCACCGGGGTGCGTCCCTCCATCCGGGTGATGATCACGGTCTGGCTGATGGTGGGCAGGGTGTACTCGGCGTTCAGCGCCGCCGCCGCCCCGCAAAAGCTGGACACGCCGGGGGTATCATCGTAGGGGATGCCATCCGCATCCAGTGCGTCCATCTGCTCCCGGATGGCCCCATACAGGCAGGGGTCGCCGGTGTGGAGCCGCACGGTGGTCCCGCCTGCGGCTTCCACCCGGCGCATCACGTCCAGCACCTGTTCCAACGTCATCTCGGCGCTGTTGTAAACGGCGCACTCCGGCTTCGCCAGCCCCAGCAGAGCCGGGTTGACCAGACTGCCCGCATAAATGATGCAGTCGGCTTCCTGCAGCAGGGCCGCGCCCCGCCGGGTGATGAGGTCAGGTGCGCCGGGGCCTGCGCCTACAAAATGTACCATCTCAATGCTCCTTCCATTCGTTCAGCAGTTGTGCGGCAGTGTCGGTGGCTCCCAGCGGGCCGTGCTGGTTGGAAAACAGCACCGCCCCCACCCGGAATGCCCCGCAGGCCCGCCGGTCAAGGTGGAGCTGGACCGCCCGCAGCAGGCTTTCCAGCACCGGAGCCCGCAGGCCGGCGCTGTCCAGGAGTTCCAGACAGGCATCGGTGGTGGCAGCGTTCATCAGGGCGGCGCAGACTTCCCGGGAAGCGCCGCAGAGCGCCGCATGGGTGCAGAACAGCTCGGTGCGGCAGTCGGCAGTGTGGGAATGGGTGTTCATAATACCGCCCGCCACCTTGACCAGCTTGCCCACATGGCCCACCAGAAGCACCTCTTCAAAGCGGGCCGCTGCAGCCATATCCAGCGTGTCACCGATAAAGTTTGAGGTTTTCACCACCGGAACAGCGTGAAACTCCGGGTATCTTTCGTGCAGATAGTCCAGCCCGTAATTGCCGGGGGCCAGGATGAGCCGCCTGGGGCTGCCCGCCCGGAGAGCGGCCTGATTCATTTCCAGCTGGATGGTGTCCAGGATCGCCTGCTGGCTCATAGGCTCCACAATGCCGCTGGTTCCCAGCACCGAAAGCCCGCCCTCGACCCCGATGTGGGGGTTGAAGGTGCGCTTTGCCACCTCTTCCCCGCCCTCGATGGAGATGGTCACGGCAAAGCCGCCGGTGTAGCAGGCGCTCTCGGCTTCCCTTTGCAGGGCCTCAGCGATCATCTGCCGGGGCACATGGTTGATGGCGGCTTCCCCCACCGGCTGGTCCAGCCCGGCCTTGGTCACCCGGCCCACGCCCTTGCCGCCGGAGATACGAATCTCGGTGGTATCGGGCAGCAATTCTACGGCGGCGATCACGGGCAGGCCGGTGGTCACATCCACATCATCCCCGCCGTCCTTCTCAATGGCGCATTCGGCTCCGGCTCCGGCGGGGCGGCAGTACAGCGGGGCCACCTCCACCACGATGCCCTTCGGCGTGCGCAGGGCAACGCTCTCCGGGGCATGGCCGGTGAGCAGGAGCCGCGCGGCTCCCGCCGCACCCAGCGCCGCGCAGGTGCCGGTGGTGTACCCGCAGCGGAGCAGCTTCTGCCCACTGCGGACGTAATGTTCAAACTTTGGCCCGGCAGGCTTTTCCGGACCGAACACGGCCTCGTACTGCTCCTTGGTCAGGCTGTACAGCGCCCGGATGTTCTCCGGGGCAAAGGCCTCCTTTGGGGTCAGTACCCCCGAAACGCTGTGCGGGAACACGCAGACCACCGCATCCGCGATCTTCTGCGCCATGTCCAGCTCGTGCAGACTGACGATCACGGCCAGACCCTGCTCATGGGCCAGTTTCTGCAGGATGGTCAGCAGCTCGATCTTGCCCTTGACATCCAGAAAAGAGGTCGGCTCGTCCAATAGCAGAACTCCGGGCTGCTGGCAGATGGCGCGGGCCAGCAGAACGCGCTGGCGCTGGCCGTCGCTGATGCAGTTGAAATCCCGGCCCGCCAGAGGGGAAGCCCCCACCAGTTCCAGCGCGTCTCGCACAGCCTGCCGGTCGGCATCGGACAGGATGCCCAGCCGCCCGGTATAGGGGATGCGCCCGGCGGCGGCAAACTCAAAGCAGGAAGTCAGCTCGGTGCGGCGGGTGTGGGGCAGCATCAGGGCCAGCTTCCGGGCCCGGGCCGGGCCGGTGTAATCGGTCAGGCTGCGGCCATCCAGCAGGACAGCCCCGCCCAGGGGGGCCAGCTGGCCCGCCAGCGTTTTGAGCAGGGTGGATTTTCCCGCGCCGTTTGGCCCGATGAGGGCCAGGATCTGCCCCGGCACCGCCCCCAGCGTGATGCCGGAAGCAAGGGGCGCACCGCCATAGCCGATGGCCAGCTCTTTCGTTTCACAGCGGTATTTCATCGCACACCCTCCTGACCCCGGCGCACCAGCAGCCAAATGACCACCGGTGCACCAAACACTGCCGTTACGGCGCTGATCGAAAGCTCGGTGGGGGCAAACATGCTGCGGGCGATGAGGTCGCACAGCAGGCAGAAGGCCGCCCCGCCCAGGCAGCACCCGGGCAGTACCACCAGCGGCCTTGCGCTGCCGAACAGCTGCTTGACCAGATGGGGCACCGCAATGCCCACAAAGGAGATGGGCCCCGCAAAGGCCGTGACACAGGCGGCCAGCAGACTGGAAAGCAGCACCAGCAGCCGGGAAAAGGCTTTGACATTGATGCCCACGCTCCGGGCGTAGGCCTCCCCCATCTGGTAAGCGGCCATGGGCTTGGAAAGGCAGAACGCTGCCGCCAGAGCGGGCAGCACCACCAGCGCCGCCGCCCGCACATTGCCCCAGGTCATGCCGGAAAAGCTGCCCTGAGACCAGTTATGGAGGTTGACGATGTTGCTGTCCTGGGCAAAGGCCACCACAAACTCCGTAATGGCCGAACAGATGTAGCCGATCATTACGCCGCAGATGACAAGGATGCTCATCCGCTGCACCCGCCGGGAGACCGCCAGCACAAAGGCCATGGAGGCCATGGCCCCCGCAAAGGCGGCAGTGATCAGGGTAAGGGAGCTGGTGAGCAGGCCATGGTTCAGAAAAGCCACCATGACCAGTGCCACGGCCAGCTTGGCCCCGCTGGAAATGCCCATGACAAAGGGCCCTGCAATGGGGTTGGCGAAAAAGGTCTGCAGCAGGTAACCCGCCGCCGAGAGCGCCGCCCCCAGCAGCACCACCATCACGGCCCGGGGCAGGCGCAGCTGGGTGATGATGCCCACGCTCAAAGCGTCCCGCCCGCGGCCGGTCAGGGCCGCCAGCACTGCCCCCGGTGTCAGGGACACACTGCCCCAGAACAGGTTGGCGGCAAACAGCACCGCCAGCAGCAGGGCAAGGATGCCGTAAGAGAAGATCAGGCGCTTTTTGCTGGTCATAGGTTACTCTACTTTCCTCAAAAATTGCAGGTCGGCGGGGTCGTTCTCCGTAAAGACACGGTGCAGGTCGAGCACAAAATCGACCAGCGCCGTACTCTGCTGGAAAAAGCTCTGGGTGGTGCACCAGACACTGCCGCTCTGCACGGCCTTGAACTCGGCCAGCAGGGGGCATTTTGCCACCAGTTCCTCCGTGGTATGCACCACGCCCTCAATGGTGCTGTTGTAAAGGAGCACATCCGCATCCTTTGCACCGGCATAAAAATCCTCCAGCGGCAGGTTCATGGTGGAAAGGTTGTTGCCGTTGTCGGTCAGGTCCGCAAACACATAATCACCGCCCGCCATCTCGATCATCTGAGCCACATAGTCGCCGCCCTTGCGCACATTGGCAAGGTTATTGGCTGTAATGGAGAAAAAGGCACAGCGCTTGCCGGTGGAAGCCTGCTCGGCCAGCGGTGCAAGGCGCTCCACCTGCCGGGCAAACTCCTGTTCCGCCAGCTCCTCTTTCCCCAGCAGGATGCCCCAGAACTTGAGCCATTCCAGCCGGGCCAGCGGGCCGCTCTCATAGCTGGAGCGCTCCACCAGCACCGGAATGCCGAACCGTTCCAGCTGCTCCTTGACCTCCGGGGTGTGGTAGATCATGGTGTTCTCGATGGCAAGACCGCAGTTGGCCGCAAGGATCTTTTCGTAGTCCGGGGCGCTGTACTTGCCCGCATAGGCAATGCGCCCGTCCTCCATGGCGGCTCTGGCCTCATCCAGATACCAGCCCTCCGCCCGAGTGCCGGAAAGGGTCACGCTATCCAGCCCATCCAGCGCGAGGAACAGGTCCATCACCGAGGTGGAGACAAGGTAGATGTTCCGGATGGGCTGACGCAGCACAGTCACGCTCTCGGGCAGGCCTTCCACCTCAGCGGCATCTTCCGGGGTCACAAGGAACTGCTCCCCCGATTCGGTCAGGGTCAGCATGGTATAGCCGCCCTCATAGCAGTCGGCAGTAAACTGTGTGGCGTAATCCAGCGGGCAGGCATGGTCAAAGACCAGTTCTTCTGTGCTGGCGGGAGCCGTTTCGGAGGCGGCGCAGCCCGACAGGGCCAGTACGGTAGCAGGCAGAAAGCGCAGGAATTGTTGTCTCGTCAGTTTCATCAGTTCAGCGCAAAGGTCAGCGTATACTCGATCTCATGGGGGGTGCTCATGGCTACGGTATCGGCAGTGACAGCCAGCGGGGTGTCCAGTGCAGAAACAGGGATCTCAAAGGTGGAGTTGCCCTCGGTGTTGGTGGGCAGATACTTCTCGCCATCCACGATCATATAATCATAATTGGGGCTGCTCCACAGGATGACAGCGGTCATTTTGCCGTCCGCCACGGTCAGGGCGGCAGGGCTTTCCACGGTGGCACGGCCAGAGCCGCCCTCCAGGGTCACATTCACGCTGTATTCACCGTCCGCAGGGGTCTCGGCAGCTTCCTCAGCCTTGGGCTGTGCATTGCGGATGCTCACGGTGTGGTCATACCACTTGCCCTTGGTCCCGAGGAGTGCCAGCTGGAAGTCCTGGTCCACAGCGGCCACGGGGATATCATAGCCATAGACCTCCTCCGAGGTGCCATCGGAGTAGGTGACGGTGTCGGTGGTAGGCAGCAGCCAGTCTGCCTTGTTGGCCTCGGCATCGGCGGCCATGCCAACATACAGGTTGACGATTTTCTTGGAGGCCAGGCTGACGTGGAAGGTCATCTGCCCGTTCTCCACGGTCAGGGTGCCCATGCCATTGCAGGCTTCGTTGGCGTGGAACATGCCGCTGTCGGTGTCGAACTCAGCCGTGTACACGCCGTCCGGCAGGGCGGCTTCGGTGCTTTCGGAAGCGGCGGCAGCGCTCACGGCAGAAGCGGCTTCCGAGCTGACAGCAGAGGAAGCAGCGGAAGAAGCCCCGCCGCAGCCGGTGAGGACGGCGGCCAGCATCAGAGAAGCAACGGACAGGGAAACAAACTGTTTGCAGTGCATAAACAAAATACCTCAAAAATTCAGAATTTGAAATGGGAGTGTTTCTCCTCATGCGGGGAAGCTCTCCATAAAAAATGCCCGAAAAGATCTCTCCCTTCGGGCATTGGAATGCGGAATATTAGCCGTTCAGGGAATCAATGGCGGCTTTGGTGTGCTCAATGTAGCGCTGCTGGATGTCCTCGATCTCACCCAGACCGGCGATTTGGCACTCAACGGACGCGAAGTCACCGGAGGCCTGGAACTGGCTCAGCCAGGAATCGTCATCCGCACCGGCCATATCGTTGTTGGCGTGGTCACCGGCAACGACCATCAGGGGGCGCAGGATGACCTTGGTGTAACCGGCGGCCTTGACAGCCTCGATGACGTTCTCGCAGGCGGTCTCCTCGGGCTCACCCTCCACCGTACCGATGAACACGTTGCTGTAGCCCAGGGTCTGCATGGCGGTCTGCATCTGGCTGTAGCTCACCTTTGCGGTGTGGGAGGTGCCGTGGCCCATAAAGACAAAGGCGACCTTCTCCTCAGCGGCGGCCTCCAGGCTGTCGAAACCGGCATCCTTCACAGCGGCAGCGGTAACGGCCTTGGCAACAGCTTCCTTGTCGGCGTTGATGACGGCAGCGTCGGCACCAACCTCGCCCAGCAGGGGCTCGGCAACGGCAACGCTCTCGAACTGATCCTTGTACTCGTCGATCATCTCCATCATCTCGTCGTACTCTGCACCGTGCATCAGGTGGGTGGGCTGGACGACCAAGTTCTTCACGCCGTTGGCCACAGCGCGGTCCAGAGCCTGCTGCATATTGTCGATCTTCTCGCCGTCGCGGGCCTGAACATGGTTGATGATGATCTGTGCGGTGAAGGCGCGGCGGACAGACCAATCGGGATAAGCGGCCTGCAGCGCATCCTCGATGCCCTTGATATCCTTCACTCGGCTGTCGTTGAAGGAGGTGCCGAAGGAGACCACCAGCAGCTCATTCTCGCCGATGTCGTCCTGATTGCGGCTGTCGTCCTTGGAAGCATCGCCGGTGTCGCGGCCAAAGTAGTCAGGGTCAGCCTCTTCGCCCTCGACCAGCTCCTTCTGGGCATCGGTCAGGGCATCCCATGCGGCCTTGGCGGCCTCACACTGGGCATCGGTGTCATCGGTGCGCTCCTGCACATAGATGGCATCGATCAGGTCTGCAACGTTCTTTGCGGCCAATTCGTCAGCCTCCTCGCCGGAAACCTCGCTGCTGGCAGCAGATCCTGCCGTGCTGGAAGCAGTGGTGCTGCTTGCGGCACCGCCGCAGCCGGTCAGTACACCGGCGCAGAGGGCCAGAGCGGTCAGAGCGGCCGCTGCTTTGTGGATGGTGCGTTTTCTCATTTTTGTTCGTTCCTTTCCTGTTTTTGAACATGATTTTTGCTGAACAGAAGGTACAGGAAAGAGTGCCCGGCAAAACAAAAGGGGCCTTTCTGCTTGCGGGACGGCAAAGCAAAAAGGCCCTTTTCAGTTTTTTCAGGCTTTTTGGGTACAACCAATTCCTCGTGATCTGGGACTTGCGCCCCCGTACCAACAGCGGGCAGGTTTCCTGGCTGAAAGCTCAACATCCACCGCTGCCTTCCCGGAACATACGTTCCAGTGACCGGCGCAGCTGCACCCTGGCGGTAAACTCCCTTATCACAGTGACGAGATCGTGCGGGATTTGCACCCGCTTCCCTTTTAACGTGCCTGCCCCCGGCCAGAGCCGCGGGCGGTACGCACCTGCTGTTTTCTATTCAGTTCGCTGTTCAGTATAACATACTCAACGGAGGAATGCAATCACCACTCCGGGGAAACTTCCGGGCTCACAGGCGGTGTTTTTTCCCCGATCAGGGCCACCGCCACATCGTTGACATTGGTGCCCGTTGCCCCGGTGATGATCAGGCCATCCACTGCTTTCAGGGCGTGGTAGGAATCGTTGTTCTGCAAAGCAGCGTATCCGCTCCAGCCCCCGGCCTCCAGCGCGGCAAGGGTATCCCCATCCACATAGCCGCCGGCGGCATCGGTGGGGCCGTCTGTGCCATCGCTGCCCACAGAGAACACCGCCGCGTTCAGCCCGGCAATGGCAGGCGCAGCCGCAAGGGCCAGCTCCTGATTTCTTCCGCCAAGCCCTTTTCCGGTCAGGTGAACGATGGTCTCGCCGCCCGCGATGTAGGCCAGCTTTTTCCCCTGCCCTGCCTGGGTGCGGACAATGGAGCCAAGAAAGCTGCCTGCTTCCCGTGCTTCGCAGCAGAGTTGGTCGGTCAGGAGAACAGGTTCATATCCTAGATTCCGGCAGGCACTGGCCGCGGCACGGCAAAGCTCCCGCACGCTGCCGGTGATCCGGGTGGTCACATTGTCCAGCGTTTTGGGCGTTTCCTGCGCCAGCAGGGCCCGGGCCTGTGCTGAGAGTACCAGATGATACTTTTCGGCAACGGCAAGCGCCTGGGCGCAGGTGGAGGTATCCGGCACCGCCGGGCCGCTGGCGATCATATCCAGCGGGTCCCCCAGAATGTCGCTCAGCACGATGCTGAACACCTGCGCAGGGGCACAGCGCTGCGCGAACCGCCCGCCCTTCACACCGGAAAGCCGCTTGCGGATGGTATTCATCTCCACAATGTCGGCCCCGCTGGCCAGCAGCTGGCTCGTGATGTCCTGCAGCTCTGCCCCGGAAACGAGCGGCTGCTCGAACAGCGCACTGCCGCCGCCGGAAAGCAGGAACAGCACCGTATCCCCGGCAGTCAGCCCCTGCACCAGCTCCAGCGCCTTTTGGGTGGCCGCAAAACCGTTTTCATCCGGCACCGGGTGGCCCGCCTCATAGCAAGCCACACCGGGGATCTCACCTTTCACATGGCCGTACTTGGTCACAACCACGCCGCCATCCACCCGGCCCAGCGTTTCAACCGCAGCATGTGCCATCTGCCAGGCCGCCTTGCCCGCCGCCACCAGAAGCACCCGGCCCTTCCCGGGCCGGAGATCCCGCAGCGCGCGGCGCACCGCCTCATCCGGCAGAACAGCGTTCAGGCTGGAACGAAGGATCACATCCGCATCCCGGCGCAGTGCAGCATTCATAGACTCGCCCTCCTTGCAGCGGTGCCCGCCCCTCCGGGACAGCGCACCAGAAACAGCCGAATAAAAAATCAAGACCGACGATCTCTTTTGAAATCGTCGGTCTTGTTCCAATCCGAGTGGCGAGAATCGAACTCACGGCCTCTTGAACCCCATTCAAGCGCGCTACCAAAACTGCGCTACACCCGGACATCTGATCGAGCTTGTCGCTCACAGCTCAATCAGTATACCCGAAGAATGGTGTTTTGTCAAGCACTATTTTCAAATTTCTTCTTCATTTTCGGCAATGGCCGTTGTGCTGCCCACCGGCTGCGGAAACTCCACCGTAGCCAGCGCCACAGCAAACACGCTCTGCGCACCGGCATCCAGCAGAGCCTGCGCGCAGGCCGAGGCCGTGGCTCCGGTGGTCAGGACATCGTCCACCAGAAGGATGCGCTTTCCCTCCACAGCCTCCGGCCGTGCCACCCGGAAGGCACCCGCCACATTGGCCAGCCGCTCGTCAAGGGAAAGTCCCTCCTGCCGCCGGGTGGAGCGGGCACGGGTCAGCGCGTCTGTGACCACCGGCACGCCCACCGCCCGGGCAAGGGGCTGTGCCATCCGCTCCGGCACATTGTAGCCGCGCTTTTTGCTGGAGGCCGGTACCGGAAGGATGCAGTCGTAACCCCGGTCAAGGCCCGGTACCGGTTCGGGCAGGGGCTCAGAGCCGCACATTCTGATCTCGCTGCCAAAGAGCAGGCGGGCCATCTCCACGCCCAGTTCCACAGCTGCCCAGGGCGCGCCCTGATATTTTGCCCGCAGCACCGCGCGGCGGACAAGACCGGTGTATCGGTAGGGCGCGGCCGCCCCATCCAGCCGCCCCAGGTAGTGCTCGGAACCGCGCAGCCGCATGGAGGGTGCACGGCGCAGCTCTGCCAGCCCATCGGCGCAGTCCGGGCAGGCAGGCTGGTTCCCCAGCACCCGGTCACAAAAAGGGCAGCGGCGCGGGTAAAGCACCCAGCGCAGCTGCCGCAGTGTGCGGCTCAGGCCGCTGTAATAAAGCATCAGTCGTTCTTGACCGCAATGATGACGCGGACCTTTTTTCCGGCAGCGCAGCCGAAATTATCGTACCAGCCGGTCAGCTGGTAGCCGTCCGCATCCACCTGAGCCAGCTTGGTGGGGTAATACTGGCCCTTGTACCACAGGTAGACCTGCACATTGTCTGCCATCTCGTAGCGTTCATTGCCCGAGAGCACCGAGGCCGCGCCGACCTTGTCGATCTTCAGGGGCATCAGCTGCATCATGGCCTTGACAGAGCCGGTGGTCTCCTGCCGCACGGCAATGCCGCCCGCCAGCACCGGATACTTGATGGCCGTGGTGTAGCTGGCCACCGCGCCGTTGACGTAGCAGATATAGGTCGCCCCGCCGCCGATGTAATTGAAGATCTGCTTGAAGGGGGTGCCCGTGATCTCCGCAATCTGCTGGAAGCCAATGCTCATCAGGGAGCCGGTGTTGCTGGTCAGCTTCTGCCAGGCCGTGCTCAGGATATCGCCCGAAACGATGCCCCACAGGATCTCGCTGGTGGTGGGCACCAGCAGGTTGGACAGGCGGTCTACCGCCGTGGCACCGGTCACAGTGGTGGTATCCGAGGTGGAGCCGGAGCCGTCGGTGCCGCCCGTGGCCGTTCCGGTGGTGGTGCCTGTCGTGGTCGTGGTGCCGGAAGTGGAATCTCCCGCCGCAATGCTGGTGACAAGGCTCTTCAGGTCAGAATAATTCATGGCCAAATTTTTCACATCGTCCAGCACGCCGTAGCTCCACAGGTCGCCGGTCACATCGTTCAGGATGAGCCGGTCGATCTGTCCGGCATCGTTGACGGTATAGTAGCGGACATCGAGGTCACTCAGTGTTACCCCCGATAGGCGGCTGGGACGAACCGTCCCAGCCACACCCTCCGAAGTTGTATCCAGAATCTCTACATCGTTGGCCAGGGCGGCAGCGCCCAGCGCAGTGGCATTGGTATTGATGGTGCCGTTGACGCGGCGGTCATCGATATGCTCCACGCTCTCGCCCTCCGGGGTGACCTTGATCTCTACCAGCCACCCCTGCGGAAAGTTCAGGCTCTTGTCCACGTTCACAGTGCGGGCAATGCCATCGGTGCACATGACGGAGACTTTCTGCAAAACATCCGCGCCGTTCTCTTCCACCAGACTGCGGGTGGCGGTCTGCACGACACCGTAGAACACGCTGTCGGCTTCCTCGCCGGTCACGATCCCGGCAGCCTCATTGTTCATGCCCAGCAGCAGGGTGACGACCTCGCCCACGCCGCCGCCGTTGAGGGAGGACACCTGGGAGGCCACCGCAGAGGAACCCAGCGTATAGCTGGTGCCTGCCACCGTTACACTGGTGGGGGCGCTGGCACTGGGCGAAACTGCCGTGATGCGGCCAGCGGCGCGGCGGGTGTAGACCCACAGCGTCTGTAAACTTTCGCTGTAATAATACACGTCGTATTTGTTCAGTTCCGCAGATTCCGACGCTTTATCGTTGCGGTAGACCATCTTGGGAACAAAGGGCAGCTGGACCGTATCGCCCGCCACAAAGGGGCCCTTCAGGCTCTTGAGCATGACGCTGGAGGTATCCACCTGACCATTGGAGACCGTGAAGCCCAGGCTGCTGCCGTAGGCACTGCCGCTGGCGGTGTTGGCTGTCAGGGCGTTGTAGAACAGCAGGGCGCACTCCTCGTAGTTGAGCACCTCGCCCTGGCTGCGGTCCACCTGATTGCGCAGGCCCAGCTCACTGGCCTTGTTCAGCTGTGCGTTGGGGAAGGAGCCGCTCAGGTCGGTCATCTTATAGCCCATCAGCTTGAGGATGGCCGTGACCGCTTCTTCCAGCGTCACGGCGTTGTCGGGCCGGAAAGAGCCGTTGGTGTAGCCGTTCATCCAGCCATTCTGCACCGCAATGCGGACATAGGGTGCATAGGGCGAAGTACCGGGCAGGTCGGTGAACAAGGTGCCCACCGTGCCCTGAGAGCCCACGCTCTCGCGGTAGGTGGAGTAGGACACCAGCATCCGGGCCAGTGCACCGCGGGTGACCACAGCGTTCAGAGCAGCCTGCTGGCTGCCGTCCATCGCGTTCAGCGTGATGGACAGCTGGACCGCCGTGTTGGCGTTGCCCGCTGCCGATGCCGGCAGCACCAGCATCGCCACGGCAATGCTCACCGCCAGCAGAAATGCAAGGATTCGCTTTTTCATGGAAAATCCTCCTTAAAATAGTTTCTAATGTATTCCGGGTTGCGGCTCCCAGCATCTGCTTCGTGCAAAGCCTTGCACTTGCATCCTGCTGGCCGCGGCCCCAACAACTCCTCCCTTCATCCGCCACTGGCGGCGGTCGTCGTTGTTGCCCCTATTAGGGG
>OJKQ01000370.1_pt1 | contig 31702 bp, 33 predicted proteins | sample 1596641 | NCBI WGS metagenome assembly OJKQ01 (sample SAMEA4350167, study PRJEB24818) | metagenome | biome: human; feature: gut; material: faeces | place: Denmark | collected 2013-09 | reverse complement strand
CGCTCATTGGGCTTGTCGATGATATTGCACCTATCAGCCACTCTAAAATAAAAAAGTTCTGCCAAAAACAGCAGAACCAATATAATCAGATAATACATAACAGTATTTTCCTCTTTAATTTTTAATTATCAATTTTTAATTCTTAACTTTTAATTTGAGAACGATTTTATCGTTCTCACTATCCCCTCCTCTGCCCTCACCGGCATTCTGTCAATTCCCAGGGCAGCCTTTATCTTCGCATTACTCACCACATAATTCTCTGTCAACTTGCGCAGACGCTCTTCATTCAAAGGCAAATGGAGCAGAGTCCCAAAACGGGCACAGAACTCCATCAGTCCTCTGTTTATCTTCCAGATATGCGGCTTACGCTCCAAAGCCTCACACATCAAAGCTATCAGCTCATTTGTGGACAAGGCTTCGTCATCTCCCATGTGGTAGATACCACTCGCCACCTCCTTGGTCAAAAGACCTTCCACCACGTAGCAGAGATTGTCTATTGAAGTAAAAGACCTTCTGTTCTCAAAAGCCCCTAAAGGCCAGGGAATGCCTTTCCTCACCACATTATAAAGAAGATTCAGATTGCCTTTGTTGCCGGGACCATGAATCATGCAGGGACGCAGGATATAGACATCTTTGCCATCATATAGATTAGCTTTCAATCTGCCATCCTCAGTCTTCAACCGGCCAAGGATGTAATTCTCCGCAGCTATCTTGCTTTCCCCATACGGCCCTACCGGGGCAGGCACCACATCTTCAGTCAGCATATCCCCCACCACACTGTCGGCAGCGGCTTTTACCGAACTGAAGAATATGAATTTCTTCGCGGACGATTCCAGAAAGAAATCAAATATCTTTTGGGTCAATCCGGTATTGATGCCGAAATAAGTTTGGGCTGCAGAACGGTTCTTCGTATCGTGAGCCTTGCCCGCCAGATGGATAATGGCATCGAATTTCGGAAGATTCCGCATCGGAAAAGAAGCCGGTTCAATGTCTTTCCAAGAAAAAGTCTTTACCACTCCTTCCTTTTCTGGTACGACAATATCCAGCCCATAAAGGTTATGACGCTCCTTTAAGGCAACAACAAAGTTGGAACCCACAAAACCGTGGATTCCAGTAATAAGTATGTTCATGAAGTAAAATAAAACTTTAAATCTTCACTTATTTAGTAAGAAAATCAATTAGAAGATTTTGCAAACGACGAGGATCTTGCCGTCCATCTCAGACTATTATTATCTCAATTCTATCCTCAAACATTTGATAATAAATATGGTTCTGTTTATAAAAAACACACTTAATCTCTCCATACTGAGATAAGCGTAACACCTTCTTACCCAAATGAGGCGCGTGCCCCAATGATTCTATAAAGGAAATGATTTTAATGGTGATATCATCAACTGTTTTCTTTCCATAAATCAGACCAAACTACTTCCATTCTAACTTTTCAGATAACAATCCGTATACAACCTTATTGGAAATCATCTGTCCTTTCCTCGCGAGCTATTTGAACATATTTTATAGCACCAACAACTTGTTTGTTCTCATTTTGTTCTTTATATGATTTCATCTTACCCATAGCTTCCATTTTCTTACAAAAAAACTTACCTATTTTGAGATATACTAATAATCATTCAACAACTTGCGATTTCAGATACAATTTCTTCACAAACCGCATATCATGCTCCACCATCATCTTCACTAATTCCGGAAAGCTTGTCTTCGTAGAACTCCCCCCTCAGTAGTATCTTGAGCGTCTTGGCTTTCATAGGATTTCCCAACAACTGCTCAACCTCACAAGGACGAAAATATTGATATCGATTTCAACCTGCGTTCTGCCAGTCTTCACATCAATGCCTTTCTCATTCACACCTTCACCTTCCCAACAAAGTTCAACACCGACTTTCTTGAAAGACAAAGTTACAAACTCATGAACCGTATGCATGCAAGCACTCGATTTAGGGTATTCACCTTTGAAAGGACACATTACAGTGCCCTAAACCAAGTTTTGTTAATTAATTAGTTTTGAATTTAACACTGGCTTGCAGCCAAGGTGATTTTGTCAGGAACTACGTTAACATAATCCTTGTAACCGTTAAAGATATTTTTGAAAAAAGTTCCGATGAAGTTCCAGATAGAACTACTATGAAACTTTATCATTCCAATCACACTGTGATAAGTTACAGCCATTTCAGCACCGGCATCACTACCGTAATGAAGTGAGTTATAGTAGTAAGCTTTCGAATGGTTCCTATCAAGTAGACCCAAGGGAATTGTTTCATATAGAGAAGCGTCCATTTTATCTTGATATGCTTCTCCACCGCTTTTATTAATAAGCCACAGCGATTGTATCAAAGAATTTGGATATATCTATATCTAAAACCCATGCATACTTCCCCGCCTTTCTGCCTTAGCTATGGCATCATGAGCAGAGCGATGCAGACGATATCCAAATGAATCCTCATAAAAACAAGGTTCTATGAGGGGCCCAATGACATTTACAACAGCCATTTGTGCAATACGGTCTTCAATAGTGGGAATCCCTAAAGGTCTTTTACCGCCATTGAATTTCGGTATTTCTACAAATTTTACTGCTTTGGCATATAATTACCGGAGTTCATGCAATTCCATAGATAATAAAGATTGAAACCCCAATTTTGCTCATAAGTGCTCATCTCTTACCATCAATGCCTGAACTACCTTAATTAAACTTTACTTTCTTAAAGGCTTCAAAGATTATTCTTTTGTCTATTTGAAATGGTTTTGCTTCTTGCATTGTGTCCTGTTTATCAAGTTGCGCGATACAATCCGCTGAATACGTTTCCCCCTTCGCTCCCCCTCCCTTCTCACTACAAGAACTTCAACACTACTACGGAGAAATCTGCCACAGATTGAGACTTTGACACTTTTCTGCCTTACGTGTCATGTGTCTTTGACATTTTCTCTTGACATTCTCAATCTGCTTCTCACGTTCCATCAAAGAGTCTATATAATGGTCTTGCCGCCTACAGACAGATCACCAAATTGTGCAGCTTGCAGAAAAAACTACACATGCTCCGAATGAAGTAGATCGTAACAACCAGAAACAAATACTCTTGTACTCATCTATGATTTTGAAGACTCTCTTGATACCATTCGAATAATTTCTGTACACCCTCTGCTATTTCAACCTTATGCGACCAACCAAGAGAATGAAGCTTCGAAACGTCAATCAATTTGCGCATGGTACCATCAGGTTTGGAAGTATCAAATTCAACCATTCCCGAAAAACCTACAACCTTAACCACCAGTTCAGAAAGTTCACGGATGGTTAATTCCTTTCCCGTACCTACATTGATATGGCTGTTGCGAATCTCACCAAGAGAAGGAATAGCACCACCACGACCATCTGAGTTGTTACGGTCAACTGCACCATCAGCCTTTACACCATATTGTACAGATGAATACTTATCAATACCGATAATATCTTTGAAATCAACATTCAACAATACATGTACGCTGACATCTGCCATATCCTCACTCCACAGAAACTCACGAAGAGGAGTTCCTGTACCCCAAAGCACCACTTTGTTGCCGTAGATACCATAAAACTCTAAAGCCGAGAGAATGCGGTCATGAGAATTTGAGCCATCTACATTTCCCTCTCCTATTATAGCTTTCAACTTTTCATTTGGATTGATAGGACGTTTGTCCATATCGTTTTCAATACTCTGCCAATCGTCCTCATGAATCAATTTAGCTAAATAGATTTTTCGCATCATGGCAGGTATCACATGACTATTCTCCAAATGAAAATTATCGTTAGGACCGTAAAGATTAGTAGGCATTACTGCAAGATAGTTATCACCATACTGCAGGTTGTAACTCTCACACATCTTCAAACCTGCTATCTTTGCAATGGCATATTCCTCGTTGGTATAACTCCAATTCACTGGTAAGCAAAGCATCCTCACGCATTGGCTGAGGAGCGTTTTTAGGATATATACAAGTACTACCCAAAAACAACAACTTCTTAACCCCATGAGAATGTGCATTGCTTAATACATTGCACTGCATCTTCATATTCTGCATGATAAAGTCGGCACGATAAAGAGAGTTAGCCATAATACCACCTACGAAAGCAGCAGCCAATATTACAGCATCCGGCTGCTCTTCATCAAAAAGCTTCTGAACCTGATATTGATCGGTCAAATCAAGTTCATCGTGACTGCGACCAACCAAATTATGATAGCCACGAGCCTCTAAATTCTTCCAAATGGCAGAACCCACCAAACCGTGGTGTCCTGCTATATATATCTTACTGTTTCTATCTAACATGGTAATTAAATTACTTAACGATGCCCTTTTCAAGATATTCTGCCAAGTTTGTCTTTACTTCATCCTGTACACGTTCCACGGCAACCTTCTCCATATCATGATCCACCATGATACGAACAAGTTCTGTTAGTGGTGTTTTACCCGGATTCCAACCTAACTCAGTACGAGCCTTAGTAGGATCACCCCAAAGATTAACCACATCAGTAGGGCGATAAAAATCTTCCGATACCTCTACAAGCACCTTACCGGTAACCTTATCGATCCCCTTCTCATCTATTCCCTCACCTTGGAACTCCAATTCAATACCTGCGTGCTTGAATGCTAAGTAACAAAACTCACGAACCGAGTGCTGTTCACCAGTAGCAATCACAAAGTCCTCTGGTTGTTTATTCTGAAGAATCAACCACATACACTCCACATAATCTTTTGCATACCCCCAGTCACGAAGAGATGAAAGATTGCCTAGATATAATTTATCTTGTTTGCCTTGTGCTATACGGGCAGCAGCTAGTGTTATCTTACGAGTAACAAAAGTCTCACCACGGCGTTCCGATTCATGGTTGAACAAAATACCCGAACAGCAAAACATATTGTATGCCTCACGATACTCTTTCACTATCCAATAGCCATAAAGCTTAGCTACGGCATAAGGGCTATAAGGATGAAAAGGAGTCTTTTCACTTTGTGGCACTTCCTCTACCTTACCATAGAGTTCAGATGTTGAAGCTTGATAAATTCTGCAAGTAGATGCCAGTCCACACTGACGTACTGCTTCCAATACACGAAGTACGCCCGTAGCATCCACATCAGCCGTAAACTCAGGGGAATCGAAACTTACCTGCACATGACTTTGAGCGGCCAGGTTGTATATTTCAGTAGGACGCACCTTATTCATCACCTGAATAATACTCATCGAATCACCCAAATCTGCATAATGAAGGTGGAAATGAGGCTTACCCTCTAAATGAACAATACGCTCACGAAAATCCACTGACGAGCGACGTATAGTACCATGCACGTCATATCCTTTCTCTAATAGAAGTTCGGCAAGAAAAGAACCATCCTGACCTGTGATGCCTGTTATTAAGGCAATGTTTTGCTTAGATATCATATTATTTTCTTATTAATTCATATATCTTATAAATATATCGTAATGATAATATAAGTCTATTTGAGTATATTCCATTTGCTTTAAAAGCCTTGATATGTTCTTGCATAATTCGTATTCTAGCTTGCAATCCATCTGTACTTACGCCACCTGTACGCATCGTAACAAAATCTTTTGATATGTATACTGTCTTAATATGATTTTTAAATATCAATCTTAACAGATTTTCGAAGTCTGCTCCAATTTTGTATTCAATATTGAATACACCATATCTCTTATATATCTCACGTTTACAATAGAAAGACGGATGAGCGGGCATCATGCCAAATCGCATCATCCATGGTCGAAATAATTTTGAAGAATAATAGCGAACACATTTATTAAGATTATTGTCATTAACAAAATGAATATCACCATAAGTAGCATCTAAATTATTATCAAGACTAAATTCATTAACAATGGTCGCTAAGCAATCATTTGAAGTATAAAAGTCATCGCTATTTAATATTCCTATCACATCACCTGTCGCCATTTCAATACCCTTATTCATAGCATCATAGATACCTTTATCCGGTTCAGATATCCATTTAAGACAATCACCAAACTGCGATTCAAATTCACAAATAATATCAACCGTACCATCATTAGAAGCACCATCGATGATAATATATTCAAGTTCTGCGTTCAATTCCGAAAGAGCAGGAATTTGCTCGACAACACTACGCATAGTGTCACACAAAGTTACACTGCTATTCCAAGTAGCAGTGATTACAGAGATTTTCATAAATAGCATTGATTATTCAGTAAGCGTACGCTTCTTCCCAAAGTCCTCATAAATAAATTATTTTTATCATCTTAATTGACCTATAAAAAGTTGTACGACTTAATAATTTAACATTTAAAAGCCCTAAATAAGGGTTTTGAGACGACATTATATCCCGAATTTTACTTCTTGAGTCTGATACACCACTTATTATACTGAGGGATAACAGATTTCTCTCCCCACAAATAATTTATACAACAATGAATGTTCAACTACTACTTCAGATTTTCTTCGCTGAGCTCAGAAAACACGAAGCCTATTCTGTTCCGCCATTACAAATAACCTTACAGCCAATACATAACACACAACCCTCTGACACCCCTTCAAACTTTGATTCAGGGGCGTCATCAACAATATTATATATGTCGCCTCTACCACAAGTTACTTGATGGAATATCGTAACATTATCTTCTACAGTTGTATTCCCATGCAAAATTATTCCTTCAAGCCAATGTGGGAATTTAATATTATTACCAATTTCATTAGAATTAAGCAACTCTGATTTTATTACCTTATAAACTCTAAAAGCAATCTTTAGAAGTGGATTATTTGAATGTATAAGTCTATTAATATCCACAACGTTGAACTTTAAAATCGTCCTTATACCTGCTTAAGAACTTCATTATACAAATTAATATACTTTTTAAATTGTTGGTCTTTATCAAAAAGATTTTTTGCACGAGTCCGACAATCATATTGTAAAGGGGGATTTTTAGAAATATCCATAATCGCTTTTATTAATGAAGATACATCGCCTTGTTCAACAACAATACCAGTTTTGTCATCTATAGCTTCTGGACTTCCACCAGTATTATATGTAACAATAGGAGTACCGCAAGCAAGTGCTTCAATATTTGTTGTAGGAAAATTATCTGAATATGTGGGATTAACTAATACAGTACTTTCTGAATAAATTTGAGCCAATTCTTCCATATTAGTCGTTCTAGATATACCTAGAATACCATCCGGTAGATTCTTTATTTGATTATTACTTAATCCTACCAATTTTATTTGATAATTTTCTGGTAACCTATGGCGAAGTTCTATAAAATCATTAAGGCCTTTTCTTGCATCCCAAACAGCTGCGACCCCCAATAGTTTTATAATGTTATCCTTTTTCTTAGATTCCTCATAAGGTTTAAATATATTCAAATCGATACCATTATGAATAGTCTCTATTCTTCTACTGCCAAGAAAAGATTGACTTAACATGTTTGACATCCAATGTGATACTGAGACTAAATATAAATGTTTAACCTTTGAAAAATAATACTTCTTTAAAAGGTATTGTTTATCTGCAATATTTCTGAATAGAGCACGTTTTTGCGGGCATGAATGACAGCCTGTCTTCCATTGATGACAGTTTAACATATCATAATACATACACCCCCCCGTAAAAGCCCAACAATCATGCTGAACCCAAACTACAGGTTTATCTGTAGACGCCAAAAATTCAAATAAAATAGGATAATTTAAATAATGGTCATGAATGTCATGAAGTTGAATAACATCTGGATTGACTTTTTTTATATAAGACACAAGTTTCTTTGTTGAAAGTTTAGAGGCTAAACCTTCTCTATCAAAAAAACAATGCTCAAAATAGTGTTCATATACATCGAACAACGTACCTATTTTATACTCTTCGCTAATGCTGTCTCTATGCATCCTTGCATATGAAATGTAGCATTCCCAACCATACCTCTTAGCAACTTTTGCAATATCCTCTGATATTTTCCCTATACTTAATATGTTACTACACACATTTATTTGCAATAATTTTGGCATATTTTGCAGTTTAATTGTTTTCCCTTTTACTCAAAACAAAATCAAATGCACTAATAGCTCCTTGAGCCATATGATCCACAGTTGCCTTCCCATAATAATATTGCTGGGCCGCTATTCCCATATTAATATATTTAACAGAATCTAAAATAGCGTCTTTCATAATTTCAACTAATTCTTCAGAATTATCATACATAACACCATTTTCTCCTGAAGTTATGTGATATAATTCACCACCTGTTATAGCGTTTTTTTGAGTAACAAAAGGAACCCCATATCCCATACTCTTAGGCACCGATAATCCAGCTTGCAAAGGAGAAAAACAGAGAATTGCTTTTTTAAATTGCTCTGCTAAAACATTTTCATCGAAAATAGCACCCTCTAGTGATATATTATTCTCTAACTTGTTCTTTCTAATAAAATCTTCTATAAAAGGTCTCATTTCACCTTCTCCTACTATTCGCAACTTAGGAATTTGATGATTAAAATTATCAATAGCCTTTTTATAAGAATCCAATAGTACCTCTAATCCCTTCCCTTTGTATAAAGTTCCTACAAAAAGAAAATCTTTCTTTGTCTTATTCTCTATATCGATTTTTTTTACCAGCGTGGTATTTGGTGCTACAAAAACCTTATCCATATCTAAAGAACTATTCTTCCAAAACTCTTTAGCTTTTTCCATATAGAAAATTGAAGCATCACAACGACTAAAGATTGTCTGATATAACTTATCAATAATAGTGTGTTTACGATCTGTAATATACGGATGAGTATATGATACTCTAAATCCAATGCTCCAATTTAAAAGTCCATACTTATGTGGCAAAAATGGTAGTATGCAATAACTAAATACATGAGGATCTGGCACAAAGCTTACAAGATCATATTGTTTTGTCAAGCGACAAATTCCTTTAATAAATATAAAGGGACCTAATTTGGAAAAGTTTAATTTTATCAATTTAAATAAGCATTTCTCCTTCGCTCCATTACTACGATAGTATGCTACTGTTAAATCATAATTAGCTGCTATAGTATTATAAATAGGAACATTATAGGAAGAAATGTCATTTTTAAGCAAAAGTACTTTTGGTTTCATATTAATTTTTTTAATTGTTCCGTCAGACAATATCGAACTATAAGCATAAGACCCACCTATGTTGACGGATAACCTTATTATTAAATGTGATAAACACCCTCGAGTGGGCAAATATTGAAACAATCCAATACTACCTTACCTTTGAGTTTATCCCAATTCTGCTTAATATGATCGTGTTTAACCATAACAACAACCATATCAAGATTCTTCAAGAACTCATCAAAGTCAGAGAACTGATTCTCTGCAATCTTATGATTCTCGAGAAATGGATCATAGCACTTCAAAGGACGCGCCAAATGGCGCTGCTGGATATCAAGCATCTGGAGTGTTGGGGACTCACGGAAGTCATCTACATTCTCCTTGTATGTTAAGCCATAAAGACCAACGCGACGATTGTCTGTGATATTATTCTCCTTCATGATCTCATAGATACGCTCGAGTACGAATGTTGGTTGAGAATCGTTTGTCTTCATTGACTCATCAATAACCTTTGCAAGCTGAGGGTAGTCACCTACAAGAAACCAAGGGTCAACAGAGATACAGTGGCCACCTACACCTGGTCCTGGCTGGAGGATATTCACACGTGGGTGCATGTTACAGATCTTGATGATCTCGTAAACATCCATGTTGTCGTGACGGCAAATACGAGAAAGCTCGTTAGCAAAAGCGATGTTAACAGCACGGAATGTGTTCTCTACAACCTTAGTCATCTCTGCTGTACGGATGTCAGTAACAACGATGTCACCCTGACAGAATGAAGCATAGTAGCTCTTTACCTTCTCACCAATAGCCTTATCATCAGCACCAACAGTACGATTGTTGTGGACCAACTCATAAACCATATTACCAGGGATGATACGTTCAGGAGCATGAACAAGGTTAATGTCCTCACCAATCTTAAAACCATTCTCCTCAATTACAGGGCGAACGAATTTGTCGATAGTACCAGGAGAAACAGTAGACTCGATAACGACAGTTGTACCTTTAGGACAAACCTTCATTACTTCTTTAACTGCACCCACTACATAACAAGCATCAACTTTCTTAGAGAACTTGTCATAAGGAGTCGGTACAGATACAATGTATATATCTGTCTTCTGATACTCAGTGGTGAACTTAATACCTGCCTTTACCGCAGCATTGAAAAGTTCATCAAGACCATCTTCCTTGAAAGTTGTCTTACCCTGGTTGAGAGTGTCAACCAATTCCTTGTTGTAATCTGTACCGATTACCTCAACGCCATGAGACGCCATCATGAGGGCGGTAGGAAGGCCGATATAACCCAATCCAACTACATTAATCATGATTTTAATATTTTGAAATTTCTATTTTTACTTATTTGCCGTAAGGCGCAGGATTCTCACCATTAAGAGCAGCAATAATGCGTGAGCATGCCTTGCCATCACCATAAGGATTGACTGCTTTGCTCATCTTCTCATATGCAGATGCATCATCGAGCAAGGTGCTAATTTTACTGACAATTTTATCATAATCAGTACCAACAAGATAAACGGTACCGCTAGCAAGTGCTTCAGGACGCTCTGTGGTATCACGCATAACGAGTACAGGCTTGCCTAAACTAGGAGCCTCTTCCTGTATACCACCTGAGTCAGTAAGAACTATATTAGCCTTGTTCATCAAGTGTACAAACTCAAGATACTGCAAAGGCTCGATGAAGAAGAAATTTGGACGAGTAAGATCCTCTCCAAAAACTTCATGAATTGGTTTACGTACGTTTGGATTCAAGTGCATTGGATAGACAAAATCAACCTCTGGATATTTCTCAGAGATATCCTTCATAGCAGAAACCATACGGATGAAGCCATCGCCAAAATTCTCACGTCTATGCCCTGTAATCAAAACAAGTTTCTTGCCATCAGCAAGACGAGTAACGTCATAGCCAGCTTCAAACAAAACCTTATCTTGTTCAGCACGAAGAGAACCATCTGTCTTGAGTTTCTCTACAACCATGTGGAGAGCATCTATAACAGTGTTACCTGTTACGAAAATTTCACCATGAACATTTTCTTCCTTGAGATTCTTTTCAGAAAGAGGAGTTGGTGCAAAGTCATAATTAGCAATACGACCTATAACCTGGCGGTTCATCTCCTCTGGCCATGGCGAATAAAGGTTATGAGTGCGAAGGCCTGCCTCTACATGACCTACAGGAATCTGTGCATAGAATGCAGCAAGAGCGCCCGCAGTAGATGTGGTTGTGTCACCATGAACAAGTACTACATCAGGACGATACTCCTTGAACAGGTCACGAAGACCTATGAGGACACGAGCAGTAATATCTGTTAAGTCCTGACCTTGTTTCATAATATTGAGGTCATAATCAGGTTTCACATCAAAAATGTTAAGCACCTGATCAAGCATTGCGCGATGCTGACCTGTAACACATACTATAGTTTTAAACTCATCTGGGTGCTTCTGGAACTCTTTCACCAGCGGGCACATCTTAATGGCCTCTGGACGAGTGCCAAAAACTAACATGACTGTCTTCATAATTATATTAAAATATTTTTATTATCGGTATAGGCGTTTAGGGCACACCGATTAAAATAATTCCGTGCCTTTACCGTATATGGGAAGAGGAAATATATTTAAAGGCGTGAAGTCTATTGATTTTTACCATCGCTTCAATTCAGAAGAACCATACTATGAGTATCTATCTGAAATCAAATGGAAAGACGACTATGTATGCAAGAAGTGTGAAAACATTCATTACTGTAAAGGCCGCCTTTCTTATTCTCGTCATTGTACCAGATGTAAGTACGATGAAAGTCCAACAGCTAGAACAATGTTTGACAAGTGCAAATTTTCCATTGAACAGACATTCCACATAGCATTCAAGATTAGTACAAAGAAAAAAGGCATGTCTTCATTGGAGTTGTCTGAAGAATATGGTTTGCGTCAGAAAACTTGTTGGGAATTTAAATGGAAAATACAACAAGCAATGCAAAGCTCTAAAAACACATCTATTTACAGAAGAAGTACATATCGAGAATTCTATGTTGGTGAAGAGGAAGAAGGTGTCGTTGGACAAAAAGCAGGAAAAAAGAAACTCATTGTTGTTGCCTTAGAAATGCAAGGAGTAGAGTTTGGCAAAGCCTATGCTCAAGTTATAGACGATGTTTCCTCTAAGTCTTTCAAACCGTCCTTTGAAACCTACATTAACAAGGATACTACTGTTATTACCAATGAATGGAATGGATACAAACCATAAAAAATGACTATCTCGTTTGTTGCAACGTTCATCTAATGACGGTAAAGGATTTCCGCAGATGCATATTCATATCATGAATATCAAAGGATGGCTTTGTGAAATACACCACCATTGTTCGAAGAAACGTCTTCAAGGTTATCTCGATGAGAATTTTAGGTTCAACAGAAGGAGTCAAATGGGCACAATCTTCGATGTGCTCCTCCGTAGAATGGTAAATAATAGCCGAAACGCCTTAAATAGGGAGTTTTGTAAATGCGCCCTAAACACCTATACCGATTTTATTATTTCCTTTTGCACTCATACCATCGGAAATAAGATACCAAAATATATATCCTGAATTGATACCTACACCGAGACCCGAGACAAACATTAGAACAAATAAAACAAAATAATTAGCCTTATCAATCAAATCACAAGTTTTTTTTATTTTTTTAAATAATACTTCCATATATAAAAGTAAAACTATTAGCCCACAATCTAACAAAAGACTTAATATAGCTGATTCGGCTCCATTACCAACAATTTTTCTACTATAGTTATAATCTCCCAAAATATACTGAAAGAGATTGTAATGATTAACCCATATATTGAAATGCTTTTGCATGTAGAAAGTTCTATCCTCATTTCCGGCATCAGCAAAGCTAAAAACATTAAGAAGTCTCTCAAGGACTCTACTATCTAAATTTAGATAAGATATAATTTCAAAGAAACTAAAGACGATAAATCCTATAACAACGAACTTCGACAGTCTCGAACTCTCTTTTACGAAATACAAGATAGGTAAAATCAATAATACTGTAGATGTTCTACAACCACTTAAGATAGTTTCAATAAAAGCGATAAAATATACATACTTATATTTTGGGGGCAAACATATTGTCATCAATGCTATACAAACTCCACCGCTTTTAGGATCCGAGAACAAACCAAAATGATAAATAGGTCCACCAATATAAATTTCATATCCTTCTGATATATTAACTAAAACCTGACCAGTAATCAATTCATTTGCCAGAGCAAGAAAATTTAAAATAATTATTGAAATAAAAGTCCAATAAATAATCTGAGAATTGTCTTGCCTACTTTTAAGGTACATGCCTAGAAATATTGGAACTATAAAAGTAACTATTAAAGTATATAAATCATCAAGTCTAGTGATATAGAATAGTGAATATACAAACAATAAAAAAAATAAAATAACTGATATTCTTTTAGTATGGAAAGAAAAATAACGAAAATTAAAAAAATACGAAAGAACAATCCATATAATAGCAATTAGTTGAAGAATTTTATTCAATAGTGGATAATATGTATTACCAACACTAGAAAGTGAGAATGCTAAAATTATCAGTACTATAAATATATATTTTGCATATCTTGCTAATTTCATATTTATATGATTTAGTCTGGATATTCACATTTGTTAATAATAAAATTGTCTTTTAGAAAATCAGCATTTTCTTTGATTCTATCATAACTCCACTCCCACCATTTAAGCTTTTCTAATTTTGATATTTCTTCGTCATTAAATCTCATCTTAATTACCTTTGCAGGATTTCCTGCAACAATTGCGTATTTAGGGACATTTTTTGTAACAATAGAACCTGCACCAATAACAGCACCTCGGCCAATTTTTACCCCTGATAAGATAACAGAATTAGATCCTATCCAAACATCATCCTCAATTACTATTTCACCCTTTGATACCGCTATATTATCGTTTTTAATTCCAAGTACATGACCTACTACATCACAAGTACTAACTGTTTTCATGTTGTGATTATGCTCTTGAATAATTACATTTGAGGCAATAGAGCAGAAAGATCCTATATTAACACCATATTTAGCACCAAATATACGAGTACCAGGGCCATTAATTGATGTATACCGCCCGACACTTATCTTTCCGAATAAAATTGCTTTGTCATGAAAACAACATCCATCTGATAATGTTACATCTCGTCCAATAAAAGAACTTGCTAAAATTACCTTATGCAGATTTTTTGTTTTTTTTATAACAAAAAACGGACTAGAAAAGCATGGAAAATCACATGCAACTCCCCTCCTAAACAAAAGCAGAAAAAAATAATTTATAATGGATACTAAAAACTTACTCATTACAAGAAATTAATTTATTCCTTCAAATTTATCTATAGCTTTACTATATATTCCCTTATATTTGATTCGTTCTATATCTGTATAATCATTAAGAGTACGTAGATAGAAATGATTTACTCTTGCAAATCTTCTGAAAATTTTCGTATTTACAATTAAATCTCTTAAATAGTTTCTTGTACCCAAAATTATCATATGAATAAAAAAGAAAAAAGAAAACTCAATCTTATTCTTCTGTTTATTCAAATATAAATCCTCAATATAAGCTGCTGCTCTTTGATAATTTTTGCCATCTGCAAAACCGATAACATCCTTTATTATCTTCAATCTATCATTCTCTTTATCTGCAAATAGCTTTATACCTCCTGTACTATAATATTCATCAATAGCTTTTTGAAGATTTTCAATGTTCTCAATAATAGGACTGCCTTCAGAAATTGATGACCTATTAAACTTTTGAATAATTGGATTATATAATAGAGTATGTTTCTTCAAGAGCCATGCTTCTAAAGCTGTTGTGCTTTCAAAAGCTATTAAAATATCGCAAACATTAATTACGTCGAATACGTTTTCTTCAGTTTGTAAAATCAAAACATTCTTGAATTTTTCGATTTTGGAGAACTCATCATAATTTTTATTTTCAGTTAAAGGATGTTTTTTGGCAATGAACAAAATGTCTGGATTATTTTTAACAAGCTCTAGATAGCCATCTTGAAGAGCAAACAACGAGGCTTTAATACCTTCCAACTCCTTACCGAAGTAAATAGGTCCTGTACTGTGATTTTCATTAAACATAAAATCAAAAGTATAACCTGCCAAGGTGACCACTTTGGTGAATTTATCCTTTTTATATTTTGAAAGTAAAGATTGACGATCCATAAAAGATAACAACGAATATTTATCAAAACCTGTTGCACCAGATAACTTTATCTTATTGTTATCATAGCCTTTACTTGTTTTGAAATATTCAATGTTTCTTTGAGACCATTCTAAATGTAGATCTTCATAAAGCCTCTCTTTAGTATTCCATCCAAACAGCATCGTAGTAATTGAACCATCAATATATCTATAATCTCCTTCGGACACGAAAGTAACAACTTTGCACCCCATCATAGAAGCAAATCGGCATGCCCAAAGATGATTTCTACATCCTATTGCATTTGCATCAATTACTAATTTGGGTCTATATTTCAAGATATCGAATACGAAATTATCATAAAGCCATTTTCTTGTAATAGTTATATCTAAATCTTTCTCGAGCTTAGATAAAACAGGCTCTACAATATCAACGTCTCGTCCTCTACTTGAATAAGTGAATGACAATATGTCTGTTTTTGATTTCATTATACAAAGACCTTAAATAAATTATTATAAATATCGATAGATAACTATACTTGATCAAAATATTATCTATAAAAAAATACGAAACACCAAAAGAAATAACCCAAAAAGAAAGATGTGATAAATAGAATTTCCAATTCACATCAATTTCTTCGTAACGTTTTGAAGCAAATATAATAATTAGAGTGTAAGTAATCACTGATACACAATTCGATATACCAGCTGCCACATAACCAATACTAGGGATTAATATAAAATTCAAGAGAAGACCGATTGCAGCTTGTACAACCGCAGCATACATAAACCATTTTGTCACTTTATGAAAACTGAGTACATCTGAAAAAAGCCTATACTGTGCTTGGAATATATATACACATGTTAAAAAAATCACCGTCAGGTAATTAGGTACAAATTTATGGTCCAAAAATATATTCATTAGTTCTGGAACTACAGTGCAATATAAAAAAGTCATAAAGCCCATCATTAACCATAGCATATGAGATAATGAAAATAACCTTTTTAAGGCTGCAATTTTATCATCTATAAAAGATTGAATTTGCAAAGGGCCTAATGCTTGCATTACAGAGTCTTGAATAAAATAAACGACAAATGAAATTTGAACGCCAACAGAATACTCACCACATATCGCAGGACCACAAAAGTATGATACTAGAACCCTATCAAAAGTCCTAATAAGCCATAATGCAATACTATTTGGTAAAAGTGGTAAAGAATAACTAACCGAACTTTTGATTAATCTAAAGGATATTCTCAACTTTAGCAATCTGAATTTCAATAGTAGCAAAATATATGCAGCTGCTTTAAAAACATAGCTAAGTGAAATAGCGAGTAATCTGGCGAATGCTCCATCATCAAATACATAGAGGACAAATAATATTGAGCAAAACAAGTTTATACTTGTACCTACAACTTCTATTATAGTCATTGTTTTTAGATTAAATGTCTGCTGGCAAACACTTAGTCCTATTGTCGCAATCTGAAGGAACAGATATGGATATGCAAACAAGTAACTATAAGGATACGCGGGTATATGAAGGAATCTTTCAAAACATAAACCAGAAGATAATACAAAAAGGCTTAGTATAATAAAGCCAGAAGTAACAACAAACCAAAAGATTGTGGATACTAATTCAGACTTCTTTTTATCGTTAAATTCATGATAAAATCGATAAATAGCTTTATCAATTCCTCCGCAAAACAACATAGGTAAAAACAAGCCAATTCCAGTAGAAAGCTGTACTATACCATATTCTTCTGTGGATAAATACCTACTTAAAAAAGGGAGCAGTATAATTGCAAGACCATTATTTAAGGCATTACATATAAAATACCAGCTACTCTGTTTCATGAGAGCCCTCATGAATGATGCACCTGCCATATAAAATTCTAACTATTTATTTTAATTGTTTTAATGTAGGTCTGCCCATACTGATCATTAGATGCTATTCCTATAGTATCAATATCTTCATATCTTATCATATTTTCACTGAAAACATAATACCATGATTTACCATCAAGACCAAAATCAAATTCATCATGAATATATCGTCCAGATTTTGTCTTAACAGCAAGATATGGTTGCGGTCCAAAAACTTTTCCTTTTACAGTTTTAACTGACAATTCGTTACCTTCGAGATTAACATCCAGTTCAAAAGGTTCAGGTTCATTTCCGAGTACTGCATTAAAAGCATCCTTTGCTCTTTCGTACTTGAACTGAACCTCTGGATATTTTGCAACAATAGGAAGTAACAAATCCCAAAAGTATTCAATTTCCCACCCCATATCACGGAAATCATGATTAAAAATACCTAACAGAGTTGGCAATCCAATATCTGCTCGCTTAAAAGCCTTCTCAATTTCATCAGAAGTGATATTACCATAACGTGATACAAGATTCATAAATCTTCCTATAACACGATGACATGATCCTGGTATTTGATAATCATAAATATCTGGATGATAAACACTCCAATCTTTTGGCGCTCTTCTCCAATCACCAGCCTGTCCATTTCTTTGATCTTTATGCTTCTCCTTATTATCATTTTCGACAGCCATATTTGAACAATCAAAAGGAATCCATTGCTCAAGAAACCAATTGGCATCCGGTCTTTCTGTTACGCAACCTGCTCTGAAACAAGATGGAAAGAAATTTCTGTCAATAATACGATGTGAAAGTATTTTATGGAATTCATGTGAGTGTTCATAAGACTTTCCAGCTCTATGTGCTTCTTGATAATGAGACATCGGATGAAAATGCCATTGTATATCATCATTAAATTCACCATATTTATCTAAGAATTCAACATACCTATCATGAACATTGTTGTATCCAATATCTCTATGGCGAGGATTTTCTTTATATCCAACATGATCGAGACAAAACCAGTTATACACCCAACCTCCACCGAATGAATCAGGATATTTAAATCTAAACTCCTTAGACATAATTTTTGACAACATAGATTCAATTTTATCCCATGTATCATGATAATTTTGCAAGGTTGGTTCAAGAAATTTTGCCACTTCATTCTCTATACCATTAAGCTTGATTTCTTCATTTCTTAGCTTCTGCAGATTATCATATGTTGGATTTAATTTAATACCAAAAGTAGATTCCAATCGTTCAAAAGTTGCTTTTGTTGATTCATAAAGAGGACCTTCTGTATCAATTGCATGTACGATATATACTATTTTCTTCATATTACTTATTATTTAAATGTTTTACCAACTCCCTTGCTTTAGCTAAATCAGCCTGTTGTCCTATATCAATCCAAGTTCCATTTAATGGATATCGAATAACCCTATGATTATTGCCAATAAGTCTTTCAATTAAATCCGTTGCATTAAAGAATTCATCTTTTGGTATCAAATCAAGTGCTTCACGCTTGATAAGGTAAATACCACCATTAGCATAATAGTTATAATTAGGCTTTTCAAGTAATCCCTTAATATTTCTTCCATTTAAGTCTAGTATGCCAAATGGAATATTAACATTATAAGGAACTGCAGCAACGCTCATCATGGCATTATGCTCTTTAAAATGCAAATAAAAGTCCTCAAAATCTATATTTGTAAATAAGTCAGAATTCATAAGTAGCACAGTATCATTATAGAATTTTTTAACGAACTGAACACTTCCTATCGTACCAAGAAATTTTGGTTCTTCAATAGTTGTTACCTTAACTCCGTTAAAAGGTTTGGTGAAATGCTCGTGCATTTGTTCCTTTAGGTAATTAACAGTTACGTTAATATGCTTTACCCCATACTCAATAAGTCTATCAATATTGTAATCGATAATGCACTTATCACCTACTTTTACTAATGGTTTTGGTATCTTTTCTGTTAAAGGTCTTAATCGTTCGCCTTTACCACCAGCCATCAATACGGCATCAATAGGTAGTAGAGATTTATGGGTTCGAAGATTAAACACTTCAATTATATGTTTCTCATTATCCAATACTGGTATTACCCAAATTCCAAGTTCACGAAATTTGTGCAAATTACTAAGCGTATTCTTATCAGTTCCAAGAATATACTTAAAGTTAGTATTCATTGCGTCACATATACTACCATTTACAGAACCACCATTTATTAGATAACGCCTAATATCCCCATCCGTAAGTGTACCTATTAATTGAAGTGTTCTTTTATCTAAAACAAAGAGCGTATAAACTTTATTTTCAATAAATTCCAGTTTATTTAAAGCCTCAATAACAGTAGCAGTACTCAAAATAATATTCTCTGACATATGATTATATATCTAAATTCATTGATTTCTTTAGTTGCTCAATCTTATATATCCTTTGAGTCCCCCACCAAGGTGAAAGTTCTTGTTTTCGAACAAGAGCAGGTGAGCCTGCTATAAGTATATCATTTTGATTGAAAGTATTATTAACAAGTGAATTAGCTCCTATTTGAACATTATTACCCAAGGTAAGGTTACTTGTCATAATTACACCAGATCCAATCAAACATGAATCATCAATCACCTTACCAATATCAGTAAGCCAGATGCTTGTGAATATTTGCCTATTAGATTACTATCACCTATAACAATTGTTCCATGATGGGGTAGATAGTATCCATATCCCAAAGAATCGAATCCGATACTAAATCCAAGAATATATGACAATTTTATCAGTCTTATTTGATTATATTTATAGGATAATAAATTTAAACGACCATTTTGATGCCTATAGTATGATGTTTTCCTTAAACATTCTAGGTAATTATTTTTTAATCTGGTGAAAATAATTTCATAATTCTTCTAAAAAAGAGAATAATGAAATACAACATCATTCTATCAGAAAGAATATAAAATTTTAATTCATTTTTTGTCCTTACTATTGCTCATAAGAAATTCTGCATACTTAAAATCGTCAATAAAATCAATATCAATAGATCTTTCTCTCGGCATAATATAAGCATAAGATTTATCTGTATAATATTTTTTTTGGCGAATCATTTCTGTAGAGAATACATATACAGCCCCATTAGGATAATATGTTATAGGAAGTTCCTGTCTATTAGCAATTGTACCTTCGAAAATATCTTCGAGCTTATTATTTTCGTCTATTTTTTTATGCCAGAAAATAGGATGAGCTTCTTTCACGTAAGTTACAACAGAGTCTGCATTGCGAGCATTAAATAATTCAACTGCACCGTCAATATCTTCAGCTATACGTAAAGGGGATGTTGGCTGAAGAACAACAAATGAATCAATCTTTGTGTTCCATTCTTTTTCAAGTCTGCCAATGGTATAGATATAATTATCTACAGCCATTGCAGTGTCTGAAGCCAATTCTGCAGGACGCATAAAAGGAACCTCTGCTCCATATTTTTTAGCAACCGCAGCTATTTCCTCGTCATCAGTAGAAAGAATGACATGATCAATAGATTTGGATTTAAGGGCTGCCTCAATTGTATATGCAATCAGAGGCTTATCACACATCTCCTTGATATTTTTTCCTGGAAGTCCTTTAGAACCTCCACGAGCAGGAATAATAGCTATCATTTTACGAGATCCTCCCAAAACAAAGTTTTATTTTCCTCAATGTCACGATTTACGTGACGACCGATAACTTCTTTAAACCTATCTGCCGGGATTCCTGTTCCAGGACGTTTGAAGAGAATATCGTTATAAGTGATTTCCTGACCAGCTTTAAGCGAATCTGCAGTTGTAATGCTTCTACGGAATTTTTTCTGCTTTGCTATTTCATCATCAGAAACAACCTTAATTCCATTTCCTAACGCATCAACAATTCGCTTAGACTCTGATGCAATAATACGCATTTCTTCAGGATTTGCAGATACTTTGTGATCCCAACCTGGAAGATTCTTATCAAGAGTAAAATGCTTTTCAATTACAGTAGCTCCAAGTGCAATGGCCGCTAGAGGTATAGAAAATCCAAATGTATGGTCAGAATAGCCGACTTCCATGCCAAATGCTTGACGAAGTGTATGAAGGAAATTGAGGTTGACATATTCATCCTTAGGAGGATATAGCGAAACACAATGTAAAAGTGTCACATTATGCTTGAATCTCTCTGGTATAAGCTTTACAACAGCTTCAATCTCTGCAAGACTTGCCATACCGAGTGCTATCTGTGTAGGATAGTCTTTAGAAATTACATACTCTATAAGATCTAGATTTGTTACATCACAAGATGCAACCTTGAGATTTGCACATTTCTGATCAATACAGAAGTCAACATCCTTCTTTGTGAATGCAGATGTACCATAATCAATACCAAGTTCACGAGCGTAATTAAAAAATTCAATGTGCTCCTGCTCTTGTACTGCAAACTTATCAACCTGCTCAAAGATGTTGTTAAGCCCAAGTTCCTTAGTTGACCAATTAGAAACGTTTTCCAATTTTACAACTCCATCATTAAGTTCCTTCAAATGATCTTCTGTCCAAAGATCCTCTCTTCTATAGAGTTGAAACTTAACAGCATCAGCACCACATTCCTTTGCTGCCTTGATCATTTTTTTTCCTAACTCGATATCACCATTATGGTTACCACCTATTTCTGCTACGATGTAAGGATATTTACCCATATCTTATATTTTAATATTTTCCCACCAAAGAGGATATGTAATTTTATTATTTTGCAATAAAGTAGAAACCTGAATATCAGTCAGATTTTTCTCTTTACTATATTTTTTTGCTAATTCTTCAAATTCCGTAAAAGAAGATGAAAGATATCTATAATGCATTGCTTTTAGTGCCAATTTCTTTTTATAGTTATCTAGTGTTTCATTATTGATACCAATCATATTATCACTATACTGACGATAATATGTAATCATCTCATTTGAAAAGACAGCCTTATGTCCAGCATGAAGTAGTAATGTATAAAAGAACCAATCAACTACTGCAACATCCTGGGGTATTGATAGTTTCTCCGGTATGAGTTCTGCACGAAATGCAGAATTTGAAAAACCTATTACATTTTTCTCCTTGATAAATTCAAAACCTATTATAATCCCACTTTTCAATCTGTGAGAAATATAATTAGTAACAAGTTCTTCCCCATTTATATTAACCAAATCAAACTCATTGGCAACAATCTCATACTTGGATAGAAGATCTTTCGTTTTCTGTACTCTGTTTGCAGAAAAGAAATCGTCGCTATCTGCAAGGATAACATACTTATATTCTTTCTGCTTAGCTAGATTCAAACCATAAATACGATTCTCTGAAATTGTACCTTTGTAATCTTTTATAGAAACATTCAGTGATGGATGACAATCGATCATTGATTGTAATGATGTAAGCCCATCATTCACAATAATAATGTCAAATTCCTTATTTGTCTGAGTTTCACAAGATTTTAAAAAATCTTCAAAATAAGGTTCTATCAGAGGATAAGTAAAAGTCAATATGACAGTATCATTCATTTCGTTTTTACTTTGATAATGGCTGGATTACCTGCATAAATACCTTTCTTTGATATAGATTTTCTGACAACGGAACCGGCTCCAATAATTATGTCTTCACCGACTGTGATGCAATTAGCCAATACAGATTGACTACCGACAAATACTCGTTCTCCTATCTTGCATTCACCATTAATCATTGCCCCTGTTGAAATATGACATTGGTCGCCAATTTCGGCATCATGTTCAATATTAACAAAAGTGTTAATGATAACATTCTTGCCTACTTTTGCACTTGCATTTACAAATGCATGGTGGAGAACAACTGTACCTTCACCTATTGTTGCATATTTAGATACAAGAGCAGTTGAGGCAACAACAGTCGCCAACTTACCGCCAGCCTCTTTTACTTTATTAAAAATCTTTATACGAATGATCGGATTCATGATAAAGCCAACAGTAATGACAAATTCTACCTGATCAACATATGTAGGAATATCATCATCAGTACCAATCACCTTATAACCAGGGAGTACCTCATTACCTACATCCTCAGGCATATCAAGTATCCCAAGAATGCTGTAGCCAGCGCTCTCAGCAGCTTCAATCACTGACTTGCAATGACCGCCTCCGCCTATAAGTATTAGTGGTTTATTCATTATTCCCTTGATAAATCAGAAGGACGTACAGAGCTTGGGATATTAACTACACGATCAGCAAAGTAGATAGTGTTCTTCAATCCGTCATTCTCACAATTCTCAAACATTGGCAAACGATTCATGAGTTCCCAGATAGGACGAGTCATAACACCATTATCGTTTGTCTGAGTAAGGAAATCAATCTGTGCTTCCTTATCCTTGAGAATAACAGCATTGAGCCAATAGTTTGAATATGTATCTGGAGAGTCTACAAAGAACTCAATATCCTCTACATTCTTGAAATATGCTTCATATTTTGCAGCAACCTTGCGCTTGCTTGCCACATACTTATCAAGATTTTCTAGCTGGGCACAACCAAGGGCAGCATTAATGTTAGGCATACGATAGTTGTAGCCTACATGATCGTGACGGAACTCCCAACGATGGGATATCTTAGCCTGAGTGGTTATATGCTTAGCATAAGCACCAAACTCCTCATCATTGAAAAGCAACATACCACCACCACCAGTAGTGATTGTTTTGTTACCATTGAAGCTGATAGCACCTACCTTACCAAAGGTACCGGTATGCTTGCCTTTATAAGTTGAACCTATAGATTCTGCAGCATCCTCAACAAGTTCGATATGCCATTCTGCACAAAGTGCTGCAATTTCCTCTATGCGTACTGGATGACCGAATGAGTGCATTGGTACGCAAGCTTTAATTCTACGACCAGTATTCTTGTTGTAACATGCAAGTTCATCTTCTTGATATGCAAAATCAAAACTCTTATCGAGTTCTCCAATGCGAGTGTTCTTACGAACCTCTGCATTCTTTTGGAGCCATGCTTTCATGGCATCTGGAGAGAGTCCCATTGTAGAACGGTCAACATCCAAAAATACGGCATGAGAACCAATGTAACTCAATGCATTACAAGTAGCGATAAAGGTCAGCGCCTGTGTAAGCACTTCATCATCCTTTTTGACGCCAACCAACTGCAATGCCATGTGAAGTGCATTGGTACCGCTCACACAAACTACAGCCTTCTTAGCGTCTGTATATTTAGCCATATCTTCTTCAAAGCGATCAACAAACTTACCTACAGAAGAAACGAAGGTGGTATCAATACACTCATTGAGATATTTCTTTTCATTGCCCACAAAAACGGGAACAGCCAGTGGGGTAAACTCTTGGTTACCATATACTGACTTAATAAAGTCTACCGTATTTTTATAATCAGCCATGTTTATTCTCTATTGTTTTCGAGTTAAACTCTCAAGGATACTTTTCAATATTACATTTTCTGATCAAGGTTCTTACCGGTCTCTTCATGCTCGAAGTTAGGGATAAACTTCTTAATAGCTTCTACAACCTGAGCCTTGGTGAAATCTTCATTAGAGAAAAGGGTTTCAAGATCAATGAAAAACTGATTAACCTCTTCCATAGGACGTCTTGTTGTTTCCTCTACAACACCAAGCGCCATATAGCGCTCCATATTGATTTGTTCTCCAGGAACATAAAATTCTTCGTAAGCCTTCTCACCGGTCGTATCGCTCTTGAAATAAACAACAGGATAAGAATCACTTTCGTAACTCATATTGGCTGCATACTGCTTAGCAGCAGGTTCATTATCACACTCGACTTTCTTGAAGCCTTCAGCTTTCACGAAGTCGTCACAGATAGCAGAGAAGGTCAGCATCTGGTCTTCTCCCAATTTAGGAAAGAATACTTCGCCACCCTTACCAAGAATACAAGCCAACATACAGATCTGACCCGATTCTTCTGGTGATACGAAATAACGTTTTACATCAGAAGGTGCTGCCAATGGCTGTTTTTTCTGCAAACGATGCAACCATCCATCAGGAAGTGAACCATTTGAGAATGCTACATTAGCAAAACGTGCAGCTGTAACTTTAAAATACTTGTTGTAAGCCATTACCAAATCTTCCATGATGCGCTTTGATGCGCCCATGATGTTCACTGGATTGGCGGCCTTATCTGTAGAAACGCAGAAGAAATGCTTTGGTGGATATACAGTGAGCAAATCCATCAACTTCTTTGCCTTGATATCGTTATTTTCAATAAGTGCCTGTACACTATAGCGATCTTTCTCAGAACGCACATGTTTATGAGCTGAGAAATTGGCTACAATATCGAAACCTTTCTCCTCGCGAAAGATACGCTCGAAGATAGAATCTGCAAAATTGAGGGTGTAACAGCGGAACTCCTCTGGCACATAGAGTCCTTCAGTAGAACGCACATCACGAACCAGCTCAGCCAGTCCGTTCTCGTTGAGGTCAACGATAACGACACTTTTTGGTTCAAAGCGCAACACCGCCTTTATGAAGCTGGAACCGATTGATCCGGCACCACCTATGACACATACTTTCTTATTCTTAATTTCAGCGATAAGTGTTTTCCGGTTCGCCTCAATATCTGCTGCAAACATGCTGACAGGACGTGAAGTCACCGAATCAGCTATCAATTTTTCTGAGTTAAACATATATATGGTAAGCACTCTATTCAGGGCCTCTCCCTTTGAAAGGGCACATAACTGTGACCTAAACCGAGTTTTGTTAATTAATTAGTTTTGAATTTAACATTAGCTTGCAACAAACTTCTTTTTAAACAAGCTGCATGAATGGTCATCAAATGGGAACATTGCGAGACGCTTAGTCTTTCACTTCCTCCCACGGATAAGGATTCTCCATCACGTTCTGAAACTCATCAACAGCTTCCTGCTGTTCGGCAGTCAGCAATGCAGCATTCCAAGAGGCAATGATGGAGTGAGCTTCATCTGCCAAAGGCTCATCGAAAACCTCTCCATAACAAGCAGTGAGCAGACGGAGCTTCAGCAAAGATGCGGGAAGAGTATCCAGAATATCCCAACAACGGTTCAGAACCTCCTGCACATGCTGCTGTTTCTCACCGTGGTCGACAAACGAGGCACTATAACCCATTAAAAGAGCGAGACATACATTGGCCTGTTCCTCCACTGTAGTGCCCCAAGTGCCGGAATTATATAAAGTTGTAGTCAAACGATAAACTTCACCATTACGACGCGACAAGTCATCACTATAAATAGGACTCCCGTCCATACCCAAATACATCAGATCGTGCGCAGCACGCTGAAGGAGGAGTGCTTCTTCTAAAAGAGACATATTATTTCAGATTTATGATTTTAGATTCTAAAGAGGAAAAAAGATACTTCGCCACATCCTACATAGTGATCGTTATTTGATCACTTCTATAAGGTCCGGATGGATGGTGGCCATGGCAACAGCAATGACACCTTGTATCTCTATAACCACACGGCGGTCACGTGCACCCTTTACTTTCAGAAAAATACCCTCCTGACCTGCAAAGTCACCACCCGTAATACGGACTCTAGTTCCTTTCGACAGATTCAACTCTTCGGGCTGGAAATAAAGCAAATGGTCGTTATAGGTTCCGGCAACGGCGATGAAGCGCTGCATCTCATGGTCGGGAATAATTATCTTCTGACCACTGCGAGTATCGGTTATATATTGCAAATAAGTAATTTGAGACTTAACACGCTGTACGTCGGAAGGACGTGCATGGACAAAAACCAGATTACGGATGACGGGAACCAAAGTACGGACTTTCTTACCCTTACGGATACTTACCTTATATTGCATGGGGACAAAACAGCCGAGGTTCTCCTTCTCGAGAAGATGCACCGCATCAAGCTCTCTGCGGTATGTGGCACGCATGGCATGCCAGACTTCAACCTCGTTATCCGTTTCCATTTTCGTTGTTTTGTTCACAAAAGAGTATTCCTCTGGGGCTTTGAACCCTCGATATATACCTGGTATCCAATCATTTGCGAGCAACTTATGTAAAATACAGCAAGCATTGTGCCCTTCTTGCCAACAGTTTTTTTGCAGTTCGTCATTACCTTCTGGTAAGAGACTATAAACGAACGGATTACAAACAAAAAGCGTTTTTTAAACGTTCGTTTAATGGACGTCAAATTTCAGGAAATGAAATAGGGAATGAGTTAATAAAAGGGAATGGAAATTTTAAATATTAAATAAGATACTTAATATACTGAATTACTGTAGATTAAACTGAAATACGATGGGTTTTCCAAAATATTTTTATTAAACATTTTGAGGATATAAAAAACAGTCTTATCTTTGCGTCCATTAAACGAACGTTTAAAAAACACTTCCAAGTCAAAGTCATTTCCATTTATATATCAACGCATTAACCCATCATAAAGATAAAACCCAGCTTTTTATCTCCATCCTTACTCCGCAAAAACAAAAAACTTGATATACCTTTGCATTTATTTTACAAACTACAGTAATTTTAATTATTAACCCAAAAACATTAGAAAATGAAGGCAAAAGAGACACTCCAAAGTAAGGAAAAAAAACAAAAAGAGCCCCCCTAGAAACGAATGTAAAGCACGGCATATCAGCTCCGAAAGCGGGAGTAGGACGTCCCTCAAGTGGGGAGGTTATAGGAATACTGCCACAATATAGGAAAGAAGTCATTAAAGACATCATCCTATGGAAAAAATCAAGATACTTTATAGAAGAAAAGCCGACAAGCAACAAGGCATTAGCACAATGGGCATACTCACATTTCGACTTCAGAACGCCAGACTATAAAAGACTGTCAGAAAATACTATAATACAAGAGTTCGGTGAAGTGTGGCGGGAAATGAAGGTAGCAGGAGAGATATAGGGAATAAAACAAAAAAGGGCAGAAACCACGAAACTTATTGACAACAATTAAATATAAACAACTTAAGGAATAAACCACTTATCTTTGCCGCCACTTTGGTAAGGATGAAGCCACACCGCCTATAGATGCCGCTTTCTCAACGAATGCGGCATCTTTTTTATATACAAGCGTACCTCCTGCCAAACTAATACAATTATTAATTTTAAAGACAACAAGATGAGAAAGTCGACAAAGAACGCCCCACTTCACGAGGCACTGAGAAACCTATGGAAAATACGTATCATGCTGGAAAAGAACTACACGGAAACATGCGCCACATGGATGGCCCAACGGATAGAAAGCCTGATAGACCACATGCAATACGGACACGCACTCATAGCCTACCACAAGCAGGACGGGACATTCAGGCTGGCGAAAGCCACCCTACTGCCCTACAAGGCAGACTTCAGAAAAGATTATGACATCACAAGAGTCACAAGCACCATAGCCTTCTGGGACGTGGAACTGCAGGCATGGAAAACCTTCCAGCTGGAAAACGTCCTCGAATGGAGTCCCGTATGCTAACCATTAATCATTAATCATTAATCATTAATCACTAATCATTAATCACTAATCATTAAACACTAAAAACAATGGCCATGATGTACGGGGGAATGCTATACTTCCCCCTCAAAGTAAATCTATTCGAAGAGATAGCAGTGGAACTGGTGGAAGCCAAGTTCGGACTGAAAGGAACGGCGGCGGTAATGAAGCTGCTGTGCAAGATACACAAGGAAAACGGATATTACCTGAAATGGAACGCGGAGCAATGCACACTGTTCACAAACAAGGCGGGAAAGGACATCAACGAGCAGGAGATGCAGGGAATCGTGGACATCCTGGTGGAGAAAGCCTTTTTCGACCCCAAAACCTATAAGGAGCAAGGGGTGCTGACCTCTACCGAGATACAGAAGGTATGGCTGGAAGCCACCAAACGAAGAAAAAGGGACCTCACCACCCTGCCCTATCTGCTGGTAGAGACGGAAGAGGACAAGCCGGACAAGGACAAGACTTGTACGCAAAAACGGGAAAATTGCACGCAGGATACAGACATTTTCCCCGAAAATGCATGCAATTCCAAACAAAGCAAAGAAAGCAAAGTAAAAGAAAGCAAAGCAAAAGAAAGTAGAGCACTTCCCCCTCTTACTCCCCCCGGGGAAAGCGGAGGAGCGCAGGGAAATCCTGATTTAGACATTCCCGGATATGCCTACAACAGGAATACACACAACCTGGAATGCCTCATGCTGAATCTGGAAAAGCTCTACATCACCGACCGGGAGGAAATCAGGAAGATTCTGAAGTTATCGGACTACGGTAGGCTGGGAAACTACGTCTGGAAAATATTCAATGGGACGAACTGGAGCAAGGTGAACAGCAAGGGAGGATACATCATCTCGGTACTGGCGAGGGAGAAGCGGAGTACGGGAAGCTGATTCCGCAGGACACAAGCTATCAATAACATGTCATGCAGGAAATCAATAACGTGTGATACAAAAAACAAATATCGTGCCGGCAGGAAATTAATTCCTTGCCGACACGATATGAATTTCTTCTTCGTCCTTAAAACTATACCTTATAATCATGCCGGTATTCAGTGCAAAACCTCTGCAATTCAATAAAAAATGGCTGGAACACAGCAAACAGTTCCTCATCGTGCTCTTCAAGGTAACGAATAGCCTTGTCTACGGATATATCAATATGATGATATTCCACCATGATGTTCAAAGACTCTCTTATTCCGTTCAGAGTGGCGTATTTCTGCAAACGGTCGGTCAGGATAAAATGCCAGATGAAACGTTTGAACCGTACCGGAAGATAGCGGTAATTGATGAGGAGGGAAAGATAGAAAGTCCGGGTATACCTCCTCAAGGAAACTCCGGAGAACGACTCGAAACGGGAAGCCAGCAAATAATCGAAATAAATATCCAGCAATACCCCCGAATACCGTCCGAATTCAGGTTGAAGCCTATGCACCACCTCGCAAACTGCCGGATGATGGTCGGTATAGTCGTCAATAGCGCGGTGAAGCTGAATACCCTTGGCTATATCCGGCGGATAATTCTTATAGGAGCTTCCCTTTACGGCATCGCCTACAAAATTGCCCAACTGTACTTTTCTGTTCGAACCGGAAAGGAATATATGTGCCAGGTAGTTCATGACAAAAGATTTACCAGCTCCTTGCAAAGACACTCCTTCACCTCTTCCATCGGCACCTCATGTCCCAGCTCTTTCTGCAAAGAAGTGACCCCCTTGTCGATGAATCCGCAGGGATTGATATAGCTGAAATAACGTAAATCGGTATTCACATTCAGTGCCAATCCATGCATGGTGACAAAATGGCTGCTGCGCACGCCGATGGCACAAATCTTACGGGCACGGGGAGTATCGCCCTCCAGCCATACGCCCGTTGCCTTCTCCAGGCGTCCGGCAGCGATGCCAAACGAAGCACAAACGCGAATTACCGCCTCTTCCAGCAGATGCACATACTCCTTCAACCCCAAAGAAAAGTCCTCGAGGTTCAGAATAGGATAACAGACCAACTGTCCCGGACCATGATACGTAATGTCTCCACCACGGTCAATATGATAGAGCGTAGCCCCTATCCTGCGCAGTTGTTCTTCTCCCAGCAGCATATTCCTTTCTTTCCCACTACGCCCCAATGTATAGACATGGGGATGCTCGCAGAGCACAATATGATTGACATAGCCCTCTCCTGCCTGCTTGGCATGTACAAGTGCGTCAAACCACTCCGTCTGCCGGCTCCACGCCCCGGCATAAGGAATCATGTCCCAATCTGATATTTCCAGTTTCATGCAAGCAAATATAGCACTTTTTTGAATTCTAAAAAGAACATTTCATTTTAAAAACAGAATGTCTTCCGTTACTTTTTCCCGGAAAAGAATTACCTTTGTGCGAACTCTAAACGACAAAGCGTATGGAATTTCCTCAAGTCGACCTGCCAGTAGACATGATTGCATGGACTGAAGTAACGGAAGACATTCTAAACATATACAAACAGTCGTGCCGCCTGAAAGCATGCATCTTTGCACTATGCATAGAAGGTTCCATCACGGTATCCATCAATCTGATGGATACGGAAATCAAGCAAGGGGATTTCATTACCCTGCTTCCCGGAACCATCATACAGTTTTACGAACAAAAGGAAAAAGTATGCCTGGGATTCGTGGGGTTTTCTTCCCATTGCCTCAATGGAGTCAACCTCATCCAGTCTACATTAAGCTCCTTCTCCAACATACTGGAGTATCCGGTACTGGCTGTCAACCCTACCGTCGCCTCCTATTTCAAGGACTATTTTGCCTTATGGGCACGCATCACGACCGGTCCCTATCCTCCCGATACAAAAATGGCTCAAAGCACATTGAACATGCTCCTCAGCGGCATAGACAGAATGTATTGCCACCGTCCGCAGATGCAAAAAGGGAATAAGAGCCGGAAAGAGGAAATATGCCGCGAACTGGTGCAGCTCGTCATCGAAAACTATACCCGCGAACGCCGCGCGCAATTCTATGCCGACAAACTGGGCATCTCCCTGCAACACCTCAGCACCACCGTGAGGCAAGTGACCGGCAGAAATGTATTG
>OJKQ01000349.1_pt1 | contig 33917 bp, 34 predicted proteins | sample 1596641 | NCBI WGS metagenome assembly OJKQ01 (sample SAMEA4350167, study PRJEB24818) | metagenome | biome: human; feature: gut; material: faeces | place: Denmark | collected 2013-09 | reverse complement strand
TCATAACACTCTTCACTCTGTTTATGACATGCCGCAATCGCCGGTTGATAAACCTCTTTGTCATATTTAACCGCGAACGCCTCGCTATCGTTCTGTTTATTAAACTCATCACGCTGTTGGTGAATTTTTTTAAAGGCGTCTTCGCGGGTCATTTGCTTACCATTTGCATCTTTTCCCCAATATGCATCCGCTGCTTTCTGCGCCGCCACCATTTGCTTATCAAGCGCTTTCACTTCCTTTTCCAGCGCAGGAATCGAGTTCTTCTGGGTATTCAACGCAGTCTCAAGCTGACTAAAGCGATAATTGAAATCTTCGCTATTCACGATCAGATATTTATTATTCGTTTTGATATCGTCGACCACCCGCCCACGATCGCTGGCTGCCGCCTGAAAAGAGTAAAAGTTCACCGACCAGCCAGACGCGGGCGTTCCTTTACTGGTTAACATCGCCGAGAATTTTACCGGTTTATCTTTCGTCCAGGTCTGTTCGAGCAGTTCGTAATCTGCCAACTGACCGACCCAGGTATAGAGATCGTCACTGGAAGAGACATCGCCTTCCGCTGACCAGGTGGCCTGATTACCCTTAGCATCAAGATTTTTTAAGGTGATGGCATCAAGCTTGAGAATGCCGTGATACTGCTTTTTGAATTGATCTTTTAAGATATTTTTAGTTGGCGGTTCGCCATCTGCCCAGCCATTACCAATCATCAACATAAGCAGCGCCGTGCCAACAATCCATTGCTTTTTCACCCGAAAACCCTCGCGCGGAATAATTTATTCCGGTGATTATCATCAGGGTAATGAAAATTGGCAATGGACGTAAGTCTGAAGTGAAAAAGCCCCGGCACGATACCGGGGCGAGGTGATTAGTACTGATTGAAGATCTGCTGGATCTGCTGCGGATCTTTGGTTTGCGTCAGAGCCAGTTGCAGCAGAACGCGCGCTTTTTGCGGGTTCAACGTGCCAGAGGCGACGAAGCCGTATTTCGCATCATCGACTTCGGCATCCTGAGTGGTAGCGCCCGTCGGTACGCGGGAAGAACGCACGACTGCAGTGCCGTTTTTCGCGGCGGTCGCCAGAGTGTCAAATACGGTTTTATACAGGTTGCCGTTACCCACACCAGCGCTAACAATGCCATCATAGCCCGCATCTACCAGTGCTTTAGCCGGAAGATCGGATGCGTTAGCGTAGTTATAAACAATGCCGACTTTCGGCAGTTCATTCAGCTTAGAGACATCGAACGGCGTGTCGCTGGTGTGCTTACGTGCCGGGGTACGTTGGTAGTCAATCTTACCGTTGTGAATGTAACCCAGAGGACCGTAGTTAACAGACTTGAAGGTCGCTACGTCGGTGGTGTTGGTTTTGGTGACATCGCGACCGTCCAGTACGGTGTCGTTCATCACCACCAGCACGCCACGATTAGCGGAGGCTTTATCAGCTGCGGTCACTACCGCGTTATACAGGTTGAATGGACCGTCTGCGCTCATGGACGTGGACGGGCGCATTGCGCCGACCATCACCACCGGTTTGTCGCATTTTACCGTCAGGTCGAGGAAGTAAGCGGTTTCTTCCATCGTGTCGGTACCGTGGGTAATGACGAAGCCGTCAGTTTTATCGCAGTCGGTGTTAATTTTTTTCGCCAGTGTCAGCCAGACATCATCGTTCATGTCCTGGGAGCCAATATTCACTACCTGCTCGCCTTTAACGTTCGCAATGTCCTTCAGTTGCGGCACCGCATTAACCAGATTTTCTACGCCAACTTTACCCGCTGTGTAGTTAGATTTGGTTGCGGAGTCACCACCACCGGCAATGGTCCCGCCGGTTGCTAAAATGGTGATATTGGGTAATGCCAATGCTGCACCACTAAAACCCATAACCAGTGCGGCAAGTGCCGTCTTTTTGAAAAACTCCATTTCATTCCTCCAGTTACGTGAACGCTACGCATTATCCCTTAGCTTTGTATGGGAAATTTGACGTTAAACAATTTACAACGTGAATATATTTTGGAGATCTACAAAGTTAGAGGCAGGTAACAAAACGAAGAATTAAACGGCATAAAAAAGTATTATGCCGTCTTAAAATAGAGGATTATTTTAAATTCCCGACCAGCGCTTTGCGACTATCTTCCAGAGTCACAACGCGGCTACAAACATCTTTGCCAAACTGTTGGAAATCTTTTTCCTGCTTTTTCCATTCGGTTTGGATTGAGGATTGCAGACCGCCCAGGCTTCCCAGCACATTCTGTAATGGGTTACCACCGCTTTTCAGCACCGCTTTCGCGCCCATTTCATTAATGCTGTCCTGTAAAATTCCGCCCATTGCCTGATTCACTAATTGCTGGCCTTCGGCGCGAACCTGATCAATGGCTTTATAGTGGAACGTCAGGCCATCGCTGCGCGTTTCGATAATGCGGTTCATCTGCTCTTTCAGCTGCGCATCAAGTTTGGTCAGACGGCTGCGCATTTTGCTGCTTTCGCCCATCTCCTGAACGATAATTTTATCCAGCGCAATACGGGCTTTCTCGACGCGGCTTTTCGCGCCTTCATCAATCCACGGCAGGGTGCTACGGAGTTCAGCCTGATAATCCTTCGCCTGCTCGCGCTGGGCGGCATTCAGGGAATATTGCTTACCGTTATACATCACGTTGCCGTCTGGCGTGATCACCAGATTGCCGTTTTCGCCCTTCACCTGCACGGTTTGCGGGCTGACAATCACATCGTCACGCGGCGTGACGCTGCACTGGTAGTCGGCGTGAGCGGTCATTGCCGTCACTGAAAGTGCTGCCGCCAGCAGCATTTTGCGCATCATAGTCTTCCCTCAAGAACAAATCAGGCCAGCATTTGCTGGCCCCAGATTGATAACAAAGTGCGCGTTTTCCATGCCGGATGCGGCGTAAACGCCTTATCCAGCCTACTCGATCGTGCATCTTTATAGGCCTGATAAGCGTAGCACATCAGGCAGTTTTGCATTTGTCATCGCCCGTATGTTTTCTTAGTCCCACCAAACGTCGAAAAGTTCGCTGGTGCGTACCTCGCCCAGTTTGCGCTCTTCCAGCCACTTACGCACAATCGCCTGATGTTCTTCGGTGCATTTGCCGATTTCCTGCATGCAGATCAGACCTTCCCAGGCCAGATAACCGCTGCCGTCAAAGGCCAGTTTGTTCGGTTCGATAACCTCGTTAATAAAGTCATCAACGGTTTTATCAATCTGTTCTTCCGATGTACCTTCCGGGAATCGCCATGCCACCGAAAATCCTAATTCCTGGAATTCGTCGATGTGCATTTTTTTACGCAGACGACGGCTACGGTTCTTTGCCATTATTTCACCCTCTCGAACATTAAGTCCCATACTCCGTGACCAAGACGATGACCACGTTGTTCAAATTTCGTCACCGGACGTGATGCCGGACGCGGTACGTAATCATTGCTCTCTGACAGGTTTTTATAACCGTCAATAGAAGACATCACTTCAAGCATATGTTCCGCATAAGGTTCCCAGTCGGTCGCCATATGGAATACGCCCCCCAGTTGCAGTTTGCTTTTTACCAGTTCGGCAAACGGCACCTGAACGATACGGCGTTTATTATGGCGCGCTTTGTGCCACGGGTCAGGGAAAAAGAGCTGCACCATGCGCAATGAATTGTCAGGAATCATTTTATGCAGCACTTCAACCGCATCGTGACACATCACGCGCAGGTTGCTTAAGCCCTCTTCATGCGCAGAAGCCAGGCACGCACCAACGCCCGGTGAATGCACTTCAATGCCGAGGAAGTCCTGCTCGGGGCGATCTTTAGCCATTGCCACCAGCGACGCCCCCATGCCGAAACCAATCTCAAGCGTCACCGGCGCTTCACGGCCAAAAAGCGCAGGGAAATCCAGCATATCTTCGCTGAACTCAACGCCCATCACCGGCCAGTAGTTTTCCAGCGCATGTTCCTGGCCTTTGGTCAGTCGCCCCTGGCGGCGCACAAAACTACGGATACGGCGCAGCGGGCGGCCGTTTTCATCAAATTCCGGTGAGATGACGTCGTTTTTCATAAAGATTTAGTCGCTTGTGAAAGTGTTCTGAAAACGGGCATTATCCAAAGTTAGTTGCCGGATGCAAGCATGATAAGGCCGTGGCTGCGGAAAGTTCCGGTTTACACCCTGCCGTCGCTGTGCTGCAATCTTGCCCCCAACAACAGTGAATTCGGTGACCATGCAAGCGTCGCAATTTTCAGCCCAGGTTCTGGACTGGTACGATAAATACGGGCGGAAAACGCTGCCCTGGCAAATTGACAAGACGCCCTACAAAGTATGGCTCTCAGAAGTGATGTTGCAACAAACTCAGGTTGCGACCGTTATCCCCTATTTTGAACGCTTTATGGCGCGCTTCCCAACGGTGACCGATCTCGCCAATGCGCCGCTCGACGAAGTTCTCCACTTGTGGACCGGGCTTGGCTATTACGCCCGCGCGCGCAATCTGCATAAAGCGGCACAACAAGTGGCGACCTTACACGGCGGTAAATTCCCGGAAACCTTTGAAGAAGTCGCGGCGTTACCGGGCGTCGGGCGTTCCACCGCAGGCGCGATTCTCTCGCTTTCTCTGGGTAAGCACTTTCCGATTCTCGACGGTAACGTCAAACGGGTGCTGGCGCGCTGCTATGCTGTAAGCGGCTGGCCTGGGAAAAAAGAGGTCGAGAATAAACTGTGGAGTTTGAGCGAGCAGGTGACGCCCGCGCTCGGCGTGGAGCGGTTTAATCAGGCGATGATGGATTTGGGCGCGATGATTTGCACGCGCTCGAAGCCGAAATGCTCGCTCTGTCCGCTACAAAACGGGTGTATTGCCGCCGCCAACAATAGCTGGTCGCTTTATCCGGGCAAAAAACCAAAGCAGACGCTACCGGAGCGCACGGGTTACTTTTTACTGTTACAGCAGGATGATGAGGTATTGCTGGCGCAGCGCCCGCCGAGTGGATTGTGGGGCGGTTTATACTGTTTCCCGCAGTTTGCCGATGAAGAAAGTTTGCGACTATGGCTGGCGCAACGGCAGATTGCTGCCGATAACCTGACGCAACTGACCGCGTTTCGGCATACCTTCAGCCATTTCCACTTAGATATTGTGCCTATGTGGCTTCCCGTGTCGTCATTCACCGGCTGCATGGATGAAGGCAATGCGCTCTGGTATAACTTAGCGCAACCGCCGTCAGTTGGCCTGGCGGCTCCCGTGGAGCGTTTGTTACAGCAGTTACGCACTGGCGCGCCGGTTTAGCGCGTGAGTCGATAAAGAGGATGATTTATGAGCAGAACGATTTTTTGTACTTTCCTGCAACGTGAAGCAGAAGGTCAGGATTTTCAGCTGTACCCCGGCGAACTGGGAAAACGCATCTATAACGAGATCTCCAAAGAAGCCTGGGCGCAGTGGCAGCACAAACAAACCATGCTGATTAATGAAAAGAAACTCAACATGATGAATGCCGAGCACCGCAAACTGCTGGAGCAGGAGATGGTCAACTTCCTGTTCGAGGGTAAAGAGGTGCATATCGAGGGCTATACGCCGGAAGATAAAAAATAAAAACAGTGCCGGAGCACGCCTCCGGCAACTTGCATAAAACAAACACAACACGCACCCGGAATGATGAAAAAATATCTCGCGCTGGCTTTGATTGCGCCGTTGCTCATCTCCTGTTCGACGACCAAAAAAGGCGATACCTATAACGAAGCCTGGGTCAAAGACACCAACGGTTTTGATATTCTGATGGGGCAATTTGCCCACAATATTGAGAACATCTGGGGATTCAAAGAGGTAGTGATCGCCGGTCCTAAGGACTACGTGAAATACACCGATCAATATCAGACCCGCAGCCACATCAACTTCGATGACGGTACGATTACTATCGAAACCATCGCCGGGACAGAACCTGCCGCGCATTTGCGCCGGGCAATAATCAAAACGTTGCTGATGGGGGACGATCCGAGTTCGGTCGATCTCTATTCCGACGTTGATGATATTACGATTTCGAAAGAACCTTTCCTTTACGGTCAGGTGGTGGACAACACCGGGCAGCCGATTCGCTGGGAAGGTCGCGCGAGCAACTTCGCGGATTATCTGCTGAAAAACCGTCTGAAGAGCCGCAGCAACGGGCTGCGTATCATCTACAGCGTCACCATTAACATGGTGCCGAACCACCTTGATAAACGTGCGCACAAATATCTCGGTATGGTCCGCCAGGCGTCACGGAAATATGGCGTTGATGAGTCGCTGATTCTGGCAATTATGCAGACTGAATCTTCCTTTAACCCGTATGCGGTCAGCCGTTCCGATGCGCTGGGATTAATGCAGGTGGTACAACATACCGCCGGGAAAGATGTGTTCCGCTCGCAGGGGAAATCCGGCACGCCGAGCCGCAGTTTCTTGTTTGATCCTGCCAGCAATATTGATACCGGCACCGCGTATCTGGCGATGCTGAACAACGTTTATCTCGGCGGAATTGATAACCCAACATCGCGGCGTTATGCCGTCATCACCGCCTATAACGGCGGCGCAGGCAGCGTGCTACGAGTCTTTTCGAATGATAAGATTCAGGCTGCCAATATTATTAACACCATGACGCCGGGCGATGTTTATCAGACGCTGACGACCCGCCATCCCTCTGCGGAATCTCGCCGTTATCTTTATAAAGTGAATACCGCGCAAAAATCTTACCGCCGCCGATAATTCCACTAACCGCCCCTGACGATGCTCAGGGGTAAAAATGTTATCCACATCACAATTTCGTTTTGCAAATTGGGAATGTTTGCAATTATTTGCCACAGGTAACAAAAAACCAGTCCGCGAAGTTGATAGAATCGCATCATCTCGCACGGTCAAATGTGCTTTTTCAAACACTCATCCGCATCACGATGTGAGGAAATTAACATGAATCTTAAGCTGCAGCTGAAAATCCTCTCTTTTCTGCAGTTCTGTCTGTGGGGAAGTTGGCTGACGACCCTCGGCTCCTATATGTTTGTTACCCTGAAGTTTGACGGTGCTTCTATCGGCGCAGTTTATAGCTCACTGGGTATCGCCGCGGTCTTTATGCCTGCGCTGCTGGGGATTGTGGCCGACAAATGGTTAAGTGCGAAATGGGTCTATGCCATTTGCCACACCATTGGCGCTATCACGCTGTTCATGGCGGCAGAGGTCACTACGCCGGAGGCGATGTTCCTTGTGATATTGATTAACTCGTTTGCTTATATGCCAACGCTTGGGTTAATCAACACCATCTCTTACTATCGCCTGCAAAATGCCGGGATGGATATCGTTACTGACTTCCCGCCAATCCGTATCTGGGGCACCATCGGCTTTATCATGGCAATGTGGGTGGTGAGCCTGTCCGGCTTCGAATTAAGCCACATGCAGCTGTATATTGGCGCAGCTCTTTCCGCCGTTCTGGTTCTGTTTACCCTGACTCTGCCGCATATTCCGGTTGCTAAACAGCAAGCGAATCAGAGCTGGACAACCCTGCTGGGCCTCGATGCATTCGCGCTGTTTAAAAACAAGCGTATGGCAATCTTCTTCATCTTCTCAATGCTGCTGGGCGCGGAACTGCAGATTACCAACATGTTCGGTAATACCTTCCTGCACAGCTTCGACAAAGATCCGATGTTTGCCAGCAGCTTCATCGTGCAGCATGCGTCAATCATCATGTCGATTTCGCAGATCTCTGAAACCCTGTTCATTCTGACCATCCCGTTCTTCTTAAGCCGCTACGGTATTAAGAACGTAATGATGATCAGTATTGTAGCGTGGATCCTGCGTTTTGCTCTGTTTGCTTACGGCGACCCGACTCCGTTCGGTACTGTACTGCTGGTACTGTCGATGATCGTTTACGGTTGCGCATTCGACTTCTTCAACATCTCTGGTTCGGTGTTTGTCGAAAAAGAAGTTAGTCCGGCAATTCGCGCCAGCGCGCAGGGGATGTTCCTGATGATGACCAACGGCTTCGGCTGTATCCTCGGCGGCATCGTGAGCGGTAAAGTGGTTGAGATGTACACCCAAAACGGCATTACCGACTGGCAGACCGTATGGCTGATTTTCGCAGGTTACTCCGTGGTTCTGGCCTTCGCGTTCATGGCGATGTTCAAATATAAACACGTTCGTGTCCCGACAGGTACACAGACGGTTAGCCACTAATTACGCAAAGAAAAACGGGTCGCCAGAAGGTGACCCGTTTTTTTATTCTTACTTCAACACATAACCGTACAACCGTTTCATGCCATTCGCATCGGTTTCGCTATAGACACCTTGCAACTCCGGCGAAAATCCCGGCAACAAATTCACGCCTTCTTCCAGCGCAAGGAAATAACGTTGAACCGCCCCACCCCAGACTTCCCCGGGTACCACGCAAAGCACGCCAGGTGGATAAGGCAACGCCCCTTCTGCCGCAATTCGCCCTTCGGCATCACGAATCCGCACCAACTCCACTTCACCGCGAATATAAGCGCTATGCGCATCCTGGGGATTCATCACCACTGACGGGAAACTCTGCTGGCGGAACATCGCTTTTTGTAGGTCTTTGACGTCGAAACTGACATACAGATCGTGCATCTCCTGACACAACTGACGCAGGGTGTAGTCGCGATAGCGCACCGGATATTTGTTATAAACGCTCGGCAACACCTCAGCCAGCAGCGAGTCATCCTCAATATGCTGTTCAAACTGCGCCAGCATCGCCACCAGTTGTGCCAGCTTCTCGTGGCTTTCCGCCGGAGTTAATAAGAACAGAATGGAGTTGAGATCGCACTTCTCCGGCACAATGCCGTTCTCACGCAGATAGTGCGCCAGAATCGTCGCTGGAACGCCAAAATCGCTATATTCGCCGGTTTCGGCATCGATACCCGGCGTGGTGAGTAACAGCTTGCAAGGATCAACAAAATACTGATCCGCGGCATATCCTTCAAAGCCGTGCCACTTCGCCCCCGGCTCAAAACTGAAAAAACGGCGGTCGCTGGCTAACACTGACGTCGGATAATCCTGCCACAATTTGCCATCAACAACAGGCGGGATAAACGGGCGGAACAGCTTACAGCGCGCAAGAATAGCCTTGCGCGACTCAATACCCAACTCAACGCACTCAGCCCACAGCCGACGCCCACTCTCCCCTTCATGAATTTTGGCATTAACGTCCAGGGCGGCGAACAGCGGATAGAACGGGCTGGTAGAAGCATGGAGCATAAAGGCATTATTCAACCGCTTATGCGGGCAAAAACGCGCCTGTCCACGGATATGGTTATCTTTTTTATGGATCTGCGACGTCTGTGAGAATCCCGCCTGCTGTTTGTGCACCGACTGGGTCACAAAGATCCCCGGATCGTTTTCGTTAAGTTCTAACAGCAGCGGCGAGCTATCCGCCATCATCGGGATAAACTGTTCGTAACCGACCCACGCGGAATCAAACAGAATGTAATCACACAGATGCCCAACGGTATCGATCACCTGACGGGCGTTATAGACAGTGCCGTCATAGGTTCCCAGCTGAATAATCGCCAGGCGAAACGGGCGCGGCAGGTCGGCTTTTTCTGGCGCAACGTCGCGAATTTGCTGGCGCAGATACTCTTCATTAAAACAGTGCGCATCAATACCGCCAATGAAACCAAACGGGTTACGTGAAGCTTCCAGATAGACCGGCGTCGCCCCCGCCTGAATCAACGCGCCGTGATGATTCGACTTATGGTTGTTACGGTCGAAGAGCACCAGATCGCCACGCGTTAACAGCGCATTCGTCACCACTTTATTCGCTGCCGATGTGCCGTTCAGCACAAAATAGGTTTTATCGGCATGAAAGACTTTGGCTGCGAATTTCTGCGCATCTTTCGCCGATCCTTCATGAATAAGCAGATCGCCCAATTTTACGTCAGCGTTACACATATCGGCGCGAAAGATGTTCTCGCCAAAGAAATCGTAAAAATGGCGTCCGGCAGGATGCTTTTTAAAGAACGCACCATGTTGATGTCCAGGGCAAGCAAAGGTGCTATTACCCATCTCAACGTACTGCGTCAGCGTGTCATAAAACGGTGGCAGCAAATTCTCTTCATACTGACAGGCTGCGGATTCCAGCTCCAGCCACTGCTGCTCGTTGCCGTTGATTACCGCCGTAACGCCCGCAGGTAATTCAACAGCATGTTCGGAATACAAAAACACCGGTAGATGAAAACCGGTGCGCTTAAGCAACGCAAGAATGCCACTGCGACTATCCGCAGCGGTAATGACGACTGCCGCGACGTCCGTAAAATCAGTATCTCCCAACGCCACCACGCGGCGATGAGTAGAAAGTCGGGATACCAGTTCACTACTGGCGGCAATATTCATTGATTTCATAAGCGCAAAACCCGTTTAGGGGAAGTAAGAATACCGGACAAGGTGGAAAACCCTGCCCCATGAGATATGGGTCAAACTGGTCACCAGCTCCGACCACCAGACATCAGTAAAAGCAGAAACGCTCTGATTTTACTGTTGTCCTGCAGTGAGCGTGCGTTAACTTCACCGCATGAGCAGTAGCATAAAAAGAGAAGAGTTTCGCGCGAAACGGCGATAAGCGAGAGAATGTAAGGAGGTGGCGTGCATCGGGCAAACTCCGTACAGAGAGGAGAAAATTCGCGCAATCATGGCACCTTTCGCTAAAGCGTGCAAGCCAGGACTTTGCGAACAAACAAGCCATCGACGGCGCCAAAAGTTCATAATAAGAAAATCAAACAATACAGCTAACAGGAACTCTTGTGGTCATCGGCCCTTTTATCAACGCAAGTGCAGTCTTACTGGGTGGCGTTTTCGGCGCACTCCTTAGCCAACGCTTACCAGAACGTATCCGCGTCTCCATGACATCAATTTTTGGTCTGGCATCGCTGGGGATTGGTATTTTACTGGTGGTGAAATGCGCCAACCTTCCGGCGATGGTTTTAGCAACCTTACTCGGAGCATTAATCGGCGAAATTTGTCTGCTGGAAAAAGGCGTCAATACAGTGGTCGCCAAAGCGCATAATCTGTTTCACCACTCGCGTAAGAAGCCAGCGCATGAATCTTTTATTCAGAATTTTGTCGCGATTATTGTCCTGTTTTGCGCCAGCGGCACCGGAATCTTCGGGGCGATGAACGAAGGGATGACCGGCGATCCAAGTATTTTAATCGCCAAGTCATTTCTTGATTTCTTTACGGCGATGATCTTCGCCTGCTCGCTGGGTATTGCGGTGTCGGTGATTAGCATTCCATTACTGATCATCCAGTTAACACTGGCGTGGGCTGCCGCGCTGATATTACCGCTGACCACACCGTCGATGATGGCAGACTTCAGCGCCGTAGGCGGTTTATTGCTGATGGCAACCGGATTACGCATCTGTGGCATTAAAATGTTCCCGGTGGTCAACATGCTTCCAGCACTCCTTCTGGCAATGCCGCTTTCCGCCGCCTGGACCGCCTGGTTTGCCTGACAATGCGTGCAATAGCGGCAAAGTGATGATAGATTGTGCAGTCTGCACTAAATTGAAGAAATTTGATTGACGAGACGAGGCGAATCAGGTTTAATGCGCCCCGTTGCCCGGATAGCTCAGTCGGTAGAGCAGGGGATTGAAAATCCCCGTGTCCTTGGTTCGATTCCGAGTCCGGGCACCAAATTCATATCAACGGACCTCCACGGAGGTCCGTTTTTCGTTTCAGAACGCCACAATTTAAGCGTTCTGCCTCCAAATCAATTCTACCGAACTCAACCAGATTCCCCCCACATCAACCCCATTGTGTGGGTATAATTGCGGGTATACCCCAGTTCGACAGAATTTGTACCCTCTTTAACGCATTCAGAAGGCTGAACTATGGCACTGACTGACGCAAAAATCCGGGCTGCAAAGCCCACTGACAAGGCTTATAAACTCACTGACGGGGCTGGCATGTTCCTGCTGGTACATCCTAATGGTTCCCGTTACTGGCGTCTCCGTTATCGTATTCTGGGTAAGGAGAAAACCCTGGCACTTGGTGTGTATCAGGAAGTTTCTCTCTCCGAAGCTCGTACAAAACGGGATGAGGCCCGAAAACTGATTTCGGAGGGGGTTGACCCTTGCGAACAGAAAAGAGCTAAAAAAGTAGTCCCTGATTTACAGCTCTCTTTTGAACATATTGCACGACGCTGGCATGCCAGTAATAAACAATGGGCACAATCACACAGCGATAAAGTACTCAAAAGCCTCGAGACTCACGTTTTCCCCTTTATCGGCAACCGGGATATCACAACACTCAGTACCCCGGATCTGCTTATCCCTGTTCGTGCTGCAGAAGTTAAACAAATTTATGAAATCGCCAGTCGTCTGCAGCAAAGAATATCTGCTGTAATGCGTTATGCCGTACAGTCTGGCATCATCAGATATAACCCGGCTCTGGATATGGCTGGTGCATTGACCACGGTAAAACGCCAGCATCGCCCTGCTCTGGATCTTTCACGCCTGCCTGAACTTCTGTCGCGTATTGACGGTTATAAAGGCCAGCCTGTCACCCGACTGGCAGTTATGCTGAATTTACTGGTTTTTATTCGTTCCAGTGAACTCAGATATGCCCGCTGGTCTGAAATTGATATTGACAATGCCATGTGGACTATTCCAGCCGAACTCGAACCTCTGCCAGGCGTAAAATTTTCATACCGGGGCTCCAAGATGCGAACACCACATCTTGTGCCACTCAGCCAACAGGCTGTAGCCATACTGGCAGAACTTCAGACATGGGCAGGTGAAAATGGTCTGATCTTTACGGGAGCACACGACCCACGTAAACCAATCAGTGAAAATACCGTAAATAAGGCCCTCAGAGTGATGGGGTATGACACAACCAAGGAAGTCTGTGTCCATGGATTCCGGGCGATGGCGTGCAGTGCATTGATTGAATCCGGCTTATGGTCAAGAGATGCGGTTGAACGTCAGATGAGTCATCAGGAGCGCAACGGAGTACGTGCCGCGTATATTCATAAAGCAGAACATCTGGAAGAACGTCGGCTTATGCTGCAATGGTGGGCAGATTTTCTGGATGCAAACAGGGAGGAGTGTATCAGTCCGTTTGAATATGCAAAAGTTAACAATCCACTGAAAAGGTGACTGAACGCCATTTACACACATGCTCTTCCTCTTAAGGGGAAGAGCACCCGCCTCAATCAATTTCTTTTTTATGCCGGCGGAACCATCAGCCAGGCTGAGGTTCTCATTCAATAACTCAACGTCTTACCACAGAACAGAATTCACTGTATTATCATGGGCAACGTTAATCCCGGACAATAAAAGGACACCGATGCCAGGCATCACAATTTTTATAGCCTGCAGGTTATGGTCCATCCTTTTTTACAGGTTCAGAATATGACTGGCAAATTACGCTTTGAAGTGAACGATAACCAGGGCTGTTTCATATTTCCGGAAACCTGGTTTGGCTCGTTGCTGGATGAGTTTGAAGAACTGATTGATGCATACGATGCGGATGAAATCAGCGAAACAAGTTACATCAACAAACTCAGGCGCCTTGCCCGACAGGAGAATGACTTTATTGATGTACACGCTCACTTGGCATACGTATTTCTGGAGCAGAATGCCCCGCGTAAGGCGCTGAATGCTGCCCTTAAAGGGCTGGCAATTGGCAATCGTCTTATCCCTGAAGGTTTCAGTGGCAGAATCATCTGGATACATCCTGACAACCGACCTTTTCTTCGTGCCCTCTATGCGGCAATCCTGGCAAATGCACATTTACAGCGTCATCAGGATGCCATCATGCTCATTGAAAAAATACTGGATTACAATCCCGAAGATAATCATGGTGCACGCTGGCTACTGGGACCGGAACTGTTACGCACTGGCGCTCATGAACAGGCACGCCATATACTGCAGGAACATGCAGATGAATTTTCACCTTACTGGTATGAACTCGGCCTTCTGCATTTTCTTAATGGGGAACTGGTAAAAGCTGCAACTGCATTTCGTCGCGGCTTTGCGGCAAATACTTACATCGCAGAAATACTGTGCGGAAATCTGCATCCATTTCCACTTGCTGTATGGCATAACTTTTCAGGCGGTCCGGATACTGCCGAAGATTATTATGCCACATACCACCCGTTATGGGGGCAATATCCGGAAGCATTGCTGTTTGTAAACTGGCTCTATAATCATTCCTCTGTGCTGCATGAACGGGCAGAAATCATTAAATGCGCCGAAATGCTGATGCAGGAAGATGATTTCGAAATATGCGAAAGTATTTTAAGACAGCAGGAGAAGTTGCGTGAAAGAATTGATGAGACGCTTTCTGAGAAAATTGTACAGAAATGCAGAAATATGAATGGTGAATATGTCTGGCCCTGGATATTGCCGTTTTCAGCGGCAGGCATGAAACATACTGGCATACAGTATCAGTAGATATTGCATTAGTGTATCCTGCACACAAGTAATAATTTATCCACCAATAATAACACTGTTAATGCCCCCTTCCCCTGGTTGTCAGCCAGGGGTTATCTTCTGAATATTTCTTTTGAAAAGGATAACACAGTAAATTATTTTTATGAATTATCCCATGGACTCATTAACACCCTTTCATGATGCTTTATTGTCAAACACGTTATGGCTGACATCAAAAAAAACCGGATTTCCTCTGCCAGCGGGTAATCACCTTCCCGGTGTTTTCGGTTGGTCTGGTTACTCCTGTCTGGTTATTAGCAAGATAATTGCTATAAACAGTGGAAAACTCATCGTACATAATCTGGTGATGAACATTACGCTTATTTTCCCTTGACCGGAAGAATCAGAGGCTGTGGTTTCAGACTGTCTGCCAGTACATTCCTCTCTCCGTTAAAAACCATAACGGGTTCATTATCTTCGTCTGTCAGCAGATTGAATGGCGGTATATTTTCAGTACGAATGCCGGTCAGCCACTGAAAAATACCTGCGAAATGACGGGCACTGATTTTTCTGCTGACGGACTGATGAGACGTGATGTCACTGGCGGTAATAATCAGGGGAACGCTGTAGCCTCCTTGTATATGGCCATCATGATGAACAGGATTAGCACTATCGCTGACCGACATCCCATGGTCAGAAAAGTAAAGCATGGCGAAATGACGGGAATGCCGGCGAAGGATACCATCAAGCTGACCGAGAAAGTTATCCAGTTTACTGATGCTGGCGAGGTAACAGGCAATTTTTCGGGGATACTGCCCCAGGTAATGATTCGGCCAGGAGTTAAGCCGGTCACACGGATTCGGATGAGAGCCAATCATGTGCAGGAAAATCACCTTCGGAGAGGATTTATCCGCCAGTGCACGTTCTGTTTCCTGTAACAACAACATGTCATCCGTTTTACGGGAAGCGAAGCTGCCTTTCTTGAGGAAAACGGTATGCTCCGCATCAGAAGCAATAACAGAGATGCGTGTGTCATGCTCTCCCAGTTTTCCCTGATTGGATATCCACCATGTGCTGTATCCTGCTTTTGCTGCCAGCGCCACCACGTTGTTGCCGGAATCAGGGTTCTGCTCATAGTCATAAATCAGTGTCCGGCTCAGGGAAGGCACAGTACTGGCTGCTGCCGATGTATAGCCGTCAATAAATAAACCGGGAGCAGTATTCAGCCACGGTGTGGTTGGCACGGGATAGCCATATACCGACATATAATCCCTGCGCACACTCTCACCAGTGACGATAACAATCGTGTCATACAACGGTACACCCGGCAGGATTTTCCAGTTGTCAGCCCCGTGCTGATTCGTAAGCGTCGTCTCAGCACCGTCTGGCAGATCCTGAAATTCCTGAAAGAATAGTGGACACCAAATATGGTGGACGCTATCCATGAAATCATTAACCGCAGTGCGTAAAAAAAGCCCTAATTATCCCGTTGAGTTCAAAATCAAAATGGTTGAACTCTCGCATCGACCAGAGATCTCCGTAGCGCAACTCGCTCGTGAGCATGGGATCAACGATAATTTGCTGTTCAAGTGGCGCCAGTACTGGCGCGAAGGAAAACTACGTCCTCCTTCAACAACAGAAAACAACGTGCCTGAGCTGCTCCCGATAACACTTGATGCCGAAGATGTTGTCCCTACAACCTCCCCCCGGTCACAACCTGTAGCTGCTGCGACACCTGAATCACTCAATATCAGCTGTGAAGTGACGTTCCGGCACGGATCACTCCGTCTGAATGGTGCCATCAGCGAAAATATCCTGAACCTGCTGATACGGGAGCTCAAACGTTGATCCCATTACCATCAGGGACAAAGATCTGGCTGGTCGCTGGCATCACCGATATGAGAAACGGCTTCAACGGCCTGGCGGCAAAGGTGCAGACGACGCTGAAAGACGATCCGATGTCAGGTCACGTTTTTATCTTCCGTGGGCGTAATGGCAGTCAGGTAAAGCTCCTCTGGTCTACCGGCGATGGACTGTGTCTGCTGACCAAACGGCTGGAGCGCGGCCGCTTCGCCTGGCCGTCAGCCCGGGATGGCAAAGTGTTCCTCACACCGGCACAGCTGGCGATGCTGCTGGAAGGTATCGACTGGCGGCAGCCTAAAAGACTGCTTACGTCCCTGACTATGTTGTAAGCCTCTTTATCCTGGTCGACGCTGAATGAGCCTGGTAATATACCCGGTATGAGCAGCTCACTTCCTGACGATATCAATGCACTGAAACGTCTCCTTGCCGAACAGGAGGCGCTGAACCGTGCCCTGCAGGAAAAGCTGAACGAGCGTGAACGCGAAATAGACCATCTGCAGGCACAGCTGGATAAGCTGCGCCGGATGAACTTCGGCAGCTGCTCCGAAAAAGTCTCCCGTCGTATCGCACAGATGGAAGCTGACCTGAAGGCACTTCAGAAAGAAAGTGATACCCTTACCGGTCGGGTTGACGACCCGGCCGTGCAGCGCCCGCTGCGTCAAACCCGCACCCGCAAACCGTTCCCCGAATCACTCCCCCGCGATGAAAAACGGCTGCTGCCGGCAGCGTCATGCTGCCCGGAATGTGGAGGCTCGCTGAGCTATCTGGGTGAGGATGCCGCCGAACAGCTGGAGCTGATGCGCAGCGCCTTCCGGGTTATCCGGACTGTACGTGAAAAGCATGCCTGTACTCAGTGCGATGCCATCGTGCAGGCCCCCGCGCCTTCACGGCCCATCGAGCAGGGTATCGCCGGACCGGGGCTGCTGGCCCGCGTGCTGACCTCGAAGTATGCAGAGCACACCCCGCTGTATCGCCAGTCAGAAATATACGGCCGGCAAGGTGTGGAGCTGAGCCGTTCACTGCTGTCGGGCTGGGTGGATGCATGCTGCCGGCAGCTGTCTCCGCTGGAAGAGGCGCTTCATGGCTATGTGCTGACTGACGGTAAGCTCCATGCTGATGACACGCCTGTCCCGGTGCTGTTGCCAGGCAATAAGAAAACAAAGACCGGGCGGTTATGGACCTACGTTCGTGATGACCGTAACGCCGGGTCAACGCTGGCGCCGGCGGTGTGGTTCGCTTACAGCCCGGACAGAAAAGGCATCCATCCGCAGACCCATCTTGCGGGGTTCAGTGGTGTACTGCAGGCGGATGCATACGCCGGGTTCAACGAGCTGTACCGGGATGACCGGATAACGGAAGCCGCCTGTTGGGCTCATGCCCGCCGTAAAATCCACGATGTGCACGTTCGCACCCCGTCAGCCCTGACGGAGGAAGCGCTGAAACGGATCGGCGAACTGTACGCCATCGAGGCAGAGATAAGGGGAATGACGGCGGAGCAGCGCCTTGCCGAACGTCAGTTGAAAACGAAACCGCTGCTGAAATCCCTGGAAAGCTGGCTGCGTGAAAAGATGAAAACCCTGTCGCGACACTCAGAACTGGCGAAAGCGTTCGCATACGCCCTGAACCAGTGGCCGGCGCTGACGTACTATGCAGATGATGGCTGGGCTGAGGCGGACAATAACATCGCTGAAAATGCGTTGCGGATGGTCAGTCTGGGCCGCAAAAACTACCTGTTCTTCGGTTCGGATCATGGAGGAGAGCGGGGAGCGCTGCTGTACAGCCTGATCGGGACGTGCAAACTGAACGGAGTGGAGCCAGAAAGCTACCTCCGCTATGTCCTTGACGTCATAGCCGACTGGCCGATAAACCGGGTCGGCGAACTGCTCCCCTGGCGCGTAGCACTGCCGACTGAATAACACATCCCCGTCAATACGGTTCTTGCTGCACGCTTACGCTGATTCAGTTGTTTATAACGCTGCATTTCACGCAATGTGTCAGTTGTCCCCACAACAGTTCCTTTAACCATCCGCAAAGGCCAGCTGTTTACTGAGCATAATACGAACAGCAGCAGTGCCAGCCAGTTACGGTGACCGCGGTGGTGTGTTCGCCAGAAAATCACCATGAATACCAGAATCGCGGCACTGACCAGAAAATGATAAACAGGAATCATCCCGGTAAACTCCGCTGCCTCATCAGTTGTGGTCTGCAACAACGCGACAATAAAGCTGTTGTTGATTTTACCGTACGTCATACCGGCAGGCGCATACAGTGCACAACAGAACAGAAATAACAGCGCTGTAATGGATGTGAGGGTATTTCTGTGTGCAAGGAGCAGAAGGAGAAACAGAAGCAGCACATTTCCTGTTGCATTCTTCTCAGTGTATCCGCATGCAATTGTGGTTATTGCAGAAACAACAAAAAAGAATAAAAACAATAAAATCCGGGGTGTGTTGCCCGGACAAAACAGTTTTCTGATATTCATCGGAGTATATCGACAACATTATTATGAAGAGAACAGGATAATAAAAATCAGAAATTATCTGTAAAACAAATAACAGACAACCCTGCAGTAATAGACTGCAGGGTATTTCTGTTTAATTGCAGAAGATATTCAATTATCTTAATTACAGAATATACGCAATTATCGTTCAGGAGCAGTGTCGTCAGAAGTTATAAGTCATACCAAGCATGATGGGTTGGTGACCATAAAGAACCAGCTAAAGCTGTACTCCTGTACTCAGTATATACACGACGACTTAATTTCGTTTTCTCTATTTCATGCTCCACTCTTTTTACCGTTTCACTAACATCAGAAACATTTTCGATCACAAAACTCTTACGTTCATAAATAAGCCTGCTTAATGTATTTATATCTAAAAATTTCGCATCAAAAGAATCAATCTGTACTGTTTTTTCTTGTACTGACATCTTCTTTTCCTGGCTGGTATGGCAAGTGACGGAGACAAGAGAAACGTTTTAAGCTCAGTTATCTCCGCCATCACTTTCCACGAATGACAAGTAATTATGCCTTTTTAAAACCATGCAAAAGGCAGGGTAAAAGGAGAAAATTCGATCGAATCGATCGACAAAATCGATCATACATGATGAAGATTTTTTATCGAATCCATAAAAATAGTGACAGCTAACCGACGTTGCAGGAACAGTCAGAAATGGGCGTTTGGGAAAGAGCCATAGCACTACGTCGTCGCTGACATAGAGGAACTGTGCTTTGTTGATAAGATCCTTTATACGGCAACCAATCCATTGGACAAAAGATGAACTACGTAATCACCGGGTTCTCACTGACGAAATACAGAAGTTAATGACACAACTGTGCCATGTACCTTGTACAACAGCGGTGGAAAGCTCTCAGAACAATGGAATTGCAGAAAGGTGTTAAAACGATGAAAGCCTTCATACCCAAATCGAATGTAAGAACGGCAGTAAAGACTGAATTGCGTAACCTTGCAGTAGCTCGAGTATTACACTGCATAGTGTGCAGGGTTATCTCCCATTGAGAAAATATCGGCGCCAGCGAATAACGTCACCTTAGATGTAGCAGTTGCCAAATAGTGACTCAAGGGCGGGCTTACCGCATACACTGACACTTAGCGGATCGACAGAATATTATTAGCAGATCATCACTGAACGCTACGTAATTATCGTAATAAAGGCTTTTTCTGGCTACCAGGAAGACCTGACATGGCTCTGCTCTGGAACCAGGCCGCAGGAAGCATCAATCTGGAGTTTATCAGCTACTGGAATTCCGGTGTATTGGCAGCCCCTGATAATCACCTGACCCACGAAGAGCGCTCTGCTTTGCAGAAACTCTGGGGCGGTTTGGAGACAGGAGATGCCATTTAACGATTATAGGACGTTCTGATAAAGTCCATGATTTTACCTCCGCCTTAATTAACTGTTTTCTTTCTGAAGAAAAAATTGTCTGGTGGCAATCAGGTGGCATTTTCCCGGATCCCTGGCCCGCTAATATATCCCGGCTGAACAGACGATTAACGCGATATTGCAAATATGGCATCTGAATCGATCATGATTTGGCGGCATCCATCTCCGTTCACAGTTTGGCATGCTTCCGATCATTGATTGGCATCCAGCCAGTCACTCCGGGAATTAACTCTTTTCACCGCAGTCTCCATTGCCGTGTTTAAACCAATGGAGACGTCAATGTCCAAAAAGAGAATATCCAGGAGCACTATGGATACCTGTTTTAAGATCCTTCAGCTCAAGTTCGACCAGAAGCTGGCTAACCGTTGTATCGGACTTGCAAAACACCAATGGGGATTGATCTCTATTTTGCGACACAGACGCATTATCAATACATCGATGGTGCGATCAAATACCTCAGTGGTCTCACCGTGGATCAAATCCAGCAATTGCTCACAGATTAAGACTCGTCGGGAGTTTTGAGCCAACGCCAGCAGTAACCCATATTCACCTTGAGTGAAATCTACAGGCTGTTGATGAGCATCAACCAGCACGTAACGGTCCGGGATCAAGTGTCCAGCCGTTAAAAAAACCACTCTACTACCCTGCTCGACCTAAGCCTCGGCGTTCAGCCGCCTGAACGGGTATGGCAAGGGTGAAAAGAAACAGCATCCCCACAGTACCGACCAGACGACAGGATGATGCTGGAACAGAAAGCATTCGCACCTCCCTTAGAATTAGACAGTGCGTACAGGATACGTAAGACAGGGTGACGGGGCGGCGATAAACTCTATTTACAAAGCTGAAAATTTTCTGACGATGAAAAACTATTCAACAAGGTTATCTGAGGCGTTAAAATAACCAGCTCGATTAACGACTAACTTGAGGTGAATATGAATTTAAAAAATATAATTTTAAGTACTGTTTTATCAATCGCTAGTTGTCATGCCTTGGCTGTAGGTAATTCTCAAATAGCGCTATCTAACCTTCATGTGGAAAACACCCCAAGTGGGACGAAGGCAATTGTGGGTTATGCTGAAAATAAATCAAACTCTGTTGTCAAAAATGCTTATGTAAAATTTAATCTTTTAAAAGATGGAGTCGTTATCGGTCAAACAATCGACACAGCATCCAATCTTGAACCAGGCCAGAAGTGGAAAATACAAGCCTTCATTAACACCTTTAACGGCAGCCCTGACTCATTCAAAGTCACTGAAGTGAAAGTAGTTAACTGAGTGTGCCACTGACTGCCGCTACAAAAATTATATGGAGGTCCTGGGAAAGGGCAGCTCTGCACCAGGCCGCCATAAAGGAATCAAATACTCTCGTTGTTTATGACACCGAAGAACTTTTATGTGAGATTACCCAGCGGCCCCGAGTTTCCCCTGAAGTCGGTGAGTTGCAGTTTCACCGTGCGGATCGCGTAGTGGACATTTCGCACAAGTCGAAAACCATATGAGAGCGTATGAAAATCACTCTCCTCGGCCCCATCGCCATCAGCATGGCCCGCTGAACAATACAATCCCGCAATGCAGGGCTCCCCAGTGGTCGCTGTTTGCTGTTGCTTTTAGGGATAGCAACATGTTCATGACCACCACGTTTATACCGGTGAGTCGGCTGCTGACAGCTGACCAACCCCAGCTCTTTCATGAGCCTGCCAGCAAACCAGCGTCCCATCTGGTAGCCTCTCCGGGTTGCCATTGTGGCGATGCTTCTTGCTCCGGCCGAACCGTGGCTGATGCCATGTAGCTCAAGTACCTGACTGTGTAATACAGCCCATCTGGTTTTTCAGGACGGTTTTTCCAGTATCTGTAGCTACTGCGATGAACCCTGAACACATGGCAGAGTGTGACCACCGGATAATGCGCTCTGAGTTTCCCGATTATCGGGAACTATTCAGGGAGTCTGATATCAAGAGCGCGGTAGCCTTTTTTAATATCGTATTTTGTTCCTCCAGACGACGCACCTGCTTTTCCAGCTCACGAATACGTTGCTGCTCTGATGTGAGTGGTACTGCAGAAGGCGTGATATCCTGACGTTCCCGTCTGAGCTGACATACCCATGCCTCCAGAGTAGAGAAACCAACATTCATAGCTTCAGTAGCTTCCCGGTATGAGTAACCTTTATCAACGATAAGTTGGGCGCATTCCAGATTAAACTCAGGAGAGAAGGTACGCTTTGTTTTCTTGTTGTTTTATGTTGTGGTGAGAATATCACCTTTAATCAGGTGGCCAAATTTACTGTGCCACTACAACGCGATGGAGGAGAGCATCAATGGTCTTTACAAAACGGAGGTAATACACCGTAAGAGCTGGAAAAACCGGACAGAAGTGAAACTGGCCACACTAACGTGGGTGGACTGGTATAACAATCGACGATTACTGAAAAGGCTGGGCCATATTCCTCCGACAGAAACAGAAAAAGCTTATTATGCCTCCATCGGAAACAATGATCTGGCAGCCTGAGTTCACAGATAAAATACTCTCCAGGAAAACCGGGATGGTTCACCGGAGTGTTAAAGTGTGGCTTAAAATTATGCAGTTGCCGCCTGGCGGTCAAGACTGTCGCTACAGGATAAATCGCTCCGGTGAAACACAACTGCGCAAATCACCATACTGTGCATACGTATTACCGTGAAGGAGATCGGTGAGTTACGGGGTTATTGGGTGATCTCCTTCCATGAAAATACGCAGAGCACTTAAATCGCTGCTGGCGCGCACTAAAAACGTGTCAACCGGTTCCATTAGCGTAACATCAAAGCGAGTATTTAAGAAGCAGGAGAGCAACCTACAGGTTAACCCGAACCATATTAAATTCATAATCTTTTAACTGCTCAGACCCGATCACCAGAAATCTGCCATTACCTGACTTAAATGATTTTGATAAAACAAGAGTGGTATCATATCTGGCTAAAACATAATACCACCCGTCATTATAATTCATCATTTCATATTCTTTCTTGAATTGCGGCTTGTAAAAGCCAACAGAAAATGAAAAAACCCAGAAATATATGACAAAGCCGACAAAACATATTTCAGAAATATGTTTCTTTACAAAGATACTCTCTGAAAAACATGATGCTGAAACACGGTGGCCACAGGTTCTTATAAGAAAAACAAGAATAAGGGATACCGCTACTGATAAGGTAAGAAGTTTTAATGCCAGATGATTCTTTAGCACAGAGAACTCAATCACCACCGGAACAAACAATAAGAATGAGGCAAGAAAAAGTCTGAAAAAGCTCAATTCATGCATGCTTGCTTTGTTTTTTATTCCAAGAAAGAAAAGTACTCCCGCGCCCCATGAGAGAAACAGGATGACCATTATAGTAATTGCATGAAACAGGCTTCTTGCAACATCGTCAATACCTGCACTGACAACCCACCATGGGAAACCATAATAAAAAGAGACACCCCACCCGTAAAAATATGCACTTCCCCATCCGAGACATCCCATATAAGCCACAAATAAGGAAGAATTTTTGAGCAACGCGTTGCTGTTCATTTTTACCCCTGTAAAACTGGAATAAGTAACAGAATAGCATTGACATTGTCAAGATGAACAGCATGCATTGTAACAGTCTGCAGTTTATGTTCTCCGTGGATAATTATTCTTATTTCATGGTGATTTTTGTTATATTTTAAAATGCATATCTCACCATTTAGTTTTTTATATCACAAAAACATAGTGATGCAATCATACACACCTGCCTCTATCGTACAGAGAAAACGGGCAATTATTTGTATTATTCCTTCATAACGACTTCAGTATACAGGATGACCGCAACCACGCTCCTTCTCCTGCCCGGGCGAAGTGCCTGGTTCAGACAATTACATTAACTGGCTGAAATTTTCGACGCGGTACAGGCCTCCCTGCTTTGAAAGGTGGCCTGGCGCTGCAATTTTTTACTTTTGTTTTTGTATCCGGAAAAACACATCTGCAAGAATCATTATTCTCTTGCCTGAAGCTATCCAGCATCCTCAGATATTTCGCACTTTATGAGCTGGCATCAGAAAAATGTGCCAGTAATTTTTTATTAATGACTTCAAACAGTTCCTGTTCATCATGGGTCAGATAATCCCAGATTTCTTTCAGATACATGCTTTGTGCAAGAGTGAGCCTCTGAATAAAAAACATACCTTCAGATGTCAGACTGATTTTTTTAGCACGGCGATCCTCCCTGCTATCCGTCCTTTTTACATATCCGGCTTTTTCTAAAAAATCTGTAATGCGGGTAATATTAGTTCTGGTAAACTGAAGTTTCTGGCTTATCTCTGAAGGTGACAGACAATGGTTCTCCGCTGCGAATAATGTGGTGAGAACCATATATGCTGAGTGATTTATTCCATACACCCCCAGAAATTCAGATATATTATCCTGCATTCTTTTATTTGTGCGAATACAGAGCTGCATCAACAAATGTTCCCGAAAGGGATATGCGGGGTCTTTGTTTTTTTGGTGTCTGATTATTTTTTCTAATGTGTCTGTGTTATTCATTTCATTATTCTCCATATTACTGAAACACACTGTCTGTGTACAAGCGCGCATCAGTCATCCGGTAAACATCGACTTTCCACTACAATTTATTCCTACCTGATTTCTGTATGACAGAGTAGTCCCGACAGGCAGACGGATAAATTCCCGCAGATAAAAGAACATAAATGCTGGCTGCTGACAAGTCTGTGAAAAAGGATTATTGTAGTGGTTCACAAAATCAGGACACCGGAATAACCTGTTTCCACTTTTCTTCATGTAAGCAAGGCGGTAAACCATCGTTGTTCGTGTGAGGTCGATAAACGTTGTAATAACCATTAATCCACTGGTTTATATCACGTACCGCATGGATAAAATCACCATAACCACCTTTCGGAAGCCATTCATTTTTAAGGCTGCGAAAGACTCTTTCCATCGGCGAATTATCCAGGCCATTCCCTCTGCAACTCATACTTTGCATTACCCCATAACGCCAGAGTAACTTTCTGTATTTATTGCTTTTATACTGAACACCTTGATCTGAATGAAACAGCAGACGGCCATCACGTGATCGTGTTTCCAGTGCATTACGCAAAGCCCTACACACCAACTCAGCATCAGCGGTTAATGAGAGGGCTGAACCGGTAATCCGCCGTGAATATAAATCAACAACGAGCGCGAGCTAACACCATTTGTCATGCAGGCGAATAAAACTGATGTCGCCGCACCAGACGCGGTCTGGTGCGGCGGGGTGAAATTGCCGGTTCAGTAAATTTGGCAATGGCGGACTTTTGTCTTCGTTGACCCGGTAGTGATGTTTAACCATCTGTCGACTTGTCAGCCCGCATTCCCGCATCAGTCGTCGTGCCAGCCACCGGCCTGCATCAACGCTACTCTGGCGCAACATCTGACTGATTGCACGGCTACCGGCTGCGCCACGACTGAGAGCATGGAAAGCCCTCACCCGACTTCGTAAGTCAATTCTTTGCACATTAACAGGACGCGTCACCTGCGCGTAATAAACGCTACGGTTAATACCGAATAAATGACAAATAACCCACACTGGCCACTTTGCTTTCAGCCGTGTGATTAGCGCGACAGCTTCCCGGGGATTTCGCTCATCAGCACGGCAGCCTGCTTTAGTATTTCTTTTTCCATCTCAACGCGCTTTATCTGCGCTTTAAGCTGCTGAATTTCGCGTTGTTCAGGGATAATAGCATTACCAGCGGACTCAATACCCTGAAATTCCTGCTTATACAACCGTATCCATTTACGCAAATGGTCAGGATTGAGCTCAAGTGCCAGCGCGACTTCTCTGACATCACGCTGGTATTTAACCACCTGTTCGATAGCTTCAAGCTTGAACTCCGGGAAAAAGGTACGTTTAGTCCGACGAGTTTTGATTATGCATCACCTCATTTTCACTGTTTTAACATTAACAAGATTTCGAGGTGTCCTGAATTACCGATCCACTATACATCATTCGTTGCATAGAAACGCCAGGTGAAATTTCTCTCCTGTCTCACCATAAACATGGTTTTGTATTCAGGGAAGATGCATGATCATCGTCATTGAACCAGACAAAGCACCAGAAGTTATCTTGCCTGCTTCACCATACAACTTGCTTCCAACTGTCACTGTCCTGGATCCTGCAGTATTCCAGCGCAATGTTTCCTCATTTCGCTTGACACCATCAAGATATATTATTGAATCCCAGCCATTGCCCAAACCAACCGCAACCCCCTGATTATTATATGCTGGTTGTGTATTGCTGAATAGTGAGATTTTAACAGTAACCGGGACGTCACAATAAATGGTAACAGCTTGGCTTGCATAATTACCATGGGCACTATCAATAGAAAGATTACCGTGGTTTATTTCAAGAGATTGAGCGGAAGGGCGACAACTTCCAGTATTATTAAATGACAGCATTAGAGTATTTGTAGCAGGTAACTGCTTAACCTGACTGTAGGGCATTTTATAATGCTCACGCCAGCCATTATAATAATGATGCTGTATCCCCCTGATATATTTAATTGGAACCTCATAGCGCCCTTTGGGTAGATCTGCAGGCAACAGTAAACTAAACCTTAATTCATTGAAAGTGTTACTCAATTGTTTTGTATTTCCTACCGGAGCACACACCCGCCCCCATCGCTTGTCCAAGTATCCCATTCATATCCGTTGAGGAAATAATAATACCCATAATCACCTGTATTTTCCTGATTCCAGCCATATTTACTGTAGACATCAAAAAAAAACAGTATATCTATCAGTGGTTTGGGTACTTCTCGGAACTAACACCCATGCTATATATTCCTGAAAGTAAACACCGCTCACGAATTCTGGAGTCTGACATGAGCTATAGATTGCGGATGCTGCTCCTGTTTTCCATGGAATAGTGAATTGTCCCCTGTCAAAAATTGTCATATTACCAGAATCATAACCAGAATAGTCATTAAAAGCATAAAACATTACATTGTGCCATCCAGCTAAAGCATCATTACAGCCTGACAGGGATAAAAATAAAAAAGCAGGGAACCATTTTTTCATCAGAAATCACTTCCGTAATTACAGTTATTCATTTAGGTATGACTCAGTTATAAATCATGCTCATACTGGCCGTGGTCCGGAAATCCCCGCCATTCAGTATCCCGCTGCCATTACGAAAGGGCACTGAAGTAAAGGTGAACGTTGAACGTGCTGTGTCCAGACCTGCTGTCACTCTGTAACCATTTCCTGAACCATTACCTAATGTAAGAGGTGTTGACATCCCTTTTCCCTGATAAAGCGCTATACCAAAATGAGTTATATTTGTTGCCAGTACATTATTCTGACCTCCTCCCATAGTATTTCCCGTAACTTTTATCCAGAGAGAGCCACTCTTATACGGGCAGGATATGCTTATGGTTTTTGTGACTTCACCACGTGAGTTGTCCACGTGCTCAGGATTAATATTCCCAAAATCAACAACAATATTCTGCCCGTTATTAATGGTGCATGGGGGGATATAAACATTTCCCCTGATGTTAATCTGCACATCAGCCAGTACAGCGACCGATGTCAGAAGCAACGATATAAATAATGATAAACGAATCATCCCCCCTCCGGAGAGCGGCACAGAAAACATTTTATTTTATGAGATATAAAATCGGCGTATTTTAGTTGATACTATTACGAATATGATGCAACCAGCGTTGCTGTCGCAGAAAAATCCCCAGCCTTCAGACTCTGCATATTCCCTTTATATCCAAGTTTGGCATGAAGTGATATAGTTTTATCTGCATTATTACCTGTGATTTTTCCGGGCGTAAATGGAGTCCCTAAAGTTATCGCAGTCCCAATATTTCCTGCATTACTGTTATAAAGATAAACAAGTAACCCATCAGAAGATGTGTTTGATGTATTCTGAACTAAAATAGCATTGTTATAAGTGTTTGTTGCCGTTATCGTAACCTTCATTGTTCCCAAATGATAAGGACAGGTCATCTGGACAGTAAAGTCTTTCTGATTTCCGCCACTCGGTACCAGCTTCTGAATTTCAATATCACCCCAGTTAACTTCAGCATTTTGTACAGTACAGGCAGGAATAATCAGTTTTCCTTTAAAGGTCAGATTATCAGCTGCATGTACATGCTGAGACATTAACACTGCCCCCAGCATTACCGGAAGACACAAACCTCTTATCTTTTTCATCTGAAATATCCTGTACAAAAATTTTGCTAACGATATGTCAATTCAAACGTGGCTGTTGCTTCATAATCACCGGGTACCACACTCTTCGTCCGCAGGGCTTCCGGCGTTGCCACAACATACGCGCCGAAAGGAAGCTCAAGACTGTTTCCGGTAACCTTTTCCCCCTGGCCTTTGTTATGGGAAGCGCCGGGTTTCAGCAGACTGCTGCCATCGGTGTCCAGCAGTGCAATGCCTAACCGGCCGGCATTCACTCCGGTTACCTTCAGATGGCCCGGGAGGGCCGCCTCTTCCGTTCCCTTAAAGGTCAGGGTCACAATTTTGCCAACTGCTGTTGCATGACAGTTTTCCAGCCTGATGACAAACGACTCTGTCGGCGAACGTCCGGGCGGATACCAGAAATCCCTGGACGCCCGGGTTTTGAAGACGACATGTTTATTCAGACTGTCACCGGACACATGGCAGGGTCTGTCAAGCAGATTACCCCTGAATGCCACATCTGAGGCTATTGCCTGTCCGGCAGACAGTGCGGCAAACAGTAAAAGAGCGCCTGTGCTTTTTATCATCACATTCCCTTACTCATATTTTATGCTCAGACGCAGCATGGCCGGATTGCTCCTGGCATCAGAATACTCACCCTCCTGTGTCGCCCTTTTCCTCCAGGCGGCCAGCATCTCCTCCTGTCGCCGGTCAGGCCGGCACAGTAAAAAGGTATCACCATCATGTATAACAAGATGGTCACAGCCGGATAGCTTACGGTCAGGAAGTAAAGCACTTCCGGTTCCGTGACCGGTTACCAGTGAGCCGGAGACTGTCATCGCAACGCCCCGTTTTCCGGGCAGAAGTGCACCACCGTCCCCACATCCTGCCAGCCTCAGCATCAGAGGAGCTCCGGCTGCCGCAGAGTGATTCTCCGGCCGGAGGCTTAACGGCACCTCATTACTCACCAGCGTGCAGGGTGAGGACAGCAGTGCACCACTGACTGCCAGGCTTCCGATGCGTCCCCCCCGTTCATTTATCCGGTAATGATGCAACTCATCTGCAGTAAAAACGTCATTGTATATACCCCGCTCTTCAGCCCGCAGGAAAGTATGGATGAAACCACTCAGCGACAGTGCAATAAGATACAGTACTGCTGTTGTTTTATTCACAACCATAATATCCCACCCGCATTTAACCGTTATTGCGGTACATTATTTCTCTTTTTTCACAGAGCAACGGCTGCCATTACAGATAAACGACAGTACCGGGCGACCACCATAGTCGTTAATATAAGACAGATAAGGGGTATTATAATTTGCCGATTTTACTGTCTGCTCTGAACGGGGAGACAGCATCACGGTTTCAAACTCACCTTCCTCTGCCTGCTTTTCACTTCCTCCCAGACCAATAACAGTGACATAATAGGGCGTTGGGTTTTCAATACGATACCCACCGCTGACTTTGTTCAGAATTAACTGGTCCTGCCATACTTCATTTGGTCTGGTTTTAATTGCTGCCGGGCGATAAAAAAGCTTTATTTTGGTCTGTAAGGCTATCTGCAGTACATTGGCCTTTTCACTCCTCGGCGGTATTTCCCGGAGATTAAAATAAAACAGTGATTCCCTGTCCTGAGGAAGTTTACTGATATCCGGTGTGGTACTCAGCCTGACCATGCTTTTCGCACCCGGCTCAAGGCGCTGAACCGGAGGGGTGGCAATAACCGGCCCTGCAATAATTTTTTCCTGATTTTCATTTTCTATCCATGCCTGAGCAAGATAGGGAAGTTGTTTGTTATCATTGGAGATATCAAGCGTCATTGACTTCTCACTCCCGTCAAACACCGCGCGGGTTCTGTCCAGCGAAACAGCAGCGTCTGCCCCAGATATAACAAACAGGGGGATGGCAGCCATCAGAATCTTTTTTCGAATCATACTTAATTTCCACATTCTGTAATTTCACCTGGTCCGGAAAATGGCATAACCGCATTCATCAGCCGTTAATATTCCGCGGACTTTCATTTATTTCTGAGGCGTACAGGGAAGCAATAACTGCTGGTCAGATATTGCTGTCTCCGGTACATTTACCTGACACTGTATTTTTCCATCCCAGTTTACCGACAGGGTTTCCCCCGGCGTCACGCCACTCAGCCAGGCAAGGCCTTCGTCGGCCACCATGCCCAGCTCCCGGCCTTTTTCACTGGTTACACTGGCACCAAACGGGGGCTGAGAGCCATCAGCAAGACGCAGTATTGCAAACAGACGTTTCCCTTTAAGCACGCTGAATTTCCGGTAACCAATGGCACCTTCTGTCAGCGCCGATTCCACAACAGAACGGGTTGCTTCCACATCATCCGGTAAGCGCTTCAGGTCAACAGAGGTTGTATTCCGGTAATAACTGCTGATGTCAGTCACCACGCCCGTTCCCCAGCGATTTGTCACCACCTGCCCGCCATCAACCGGTACACCTCCCACACCATCCGTGTCAACAAGAAGACGTGTTCCACCGGACATTCCCCCTGCATGTAACGCCGCATCTTTTCCGGTAATTGTTGCCCCACCGGAAGCACTGACGCCGAAAGACGTATATCCTTTCTGCAGGGATGCAATATTCGCGGACAAATTTGCCAGCGGACTACGATGACTGTAATAGGCATTAATCTGACGTTGCGATGTCAGTCCACCGCCACTGTTAAGGCCGGCGTTCAGGCTGTAGCTGTCCAGACCGTCATTGAACGTGTCAGTGTAGCCGGCCATATTCACATAACGGTCATTACTCATACTGCCACTGTAGCTCGCAGTCCCCGTCCCCAGCGGCACGGATATACGCAGGTAAGCAGAATCGTTATCACGCCCCAGATATTTAGACCTTGAGGCTGACAATCCAACCGCCACGCCCTGCAGTCCGAAAACATTAAAGTAGCGGTTGACGCTCACCGTATAATAGTCCGTTTTCCGTATGTCCCAGTATGTCTGACGGCTGTACTGCAGGTTAAAAGAGGTGTTCCAGTCCGCCACGTTTTTATTCAGCGTAACGGTATACATCTCTTTTTCCCGACTGCTGTAATCATTACGGTAGCGGGCGTTCAGGTACTGCTCCATGGTCATATAGTTTCGCTCTGAGAAACGATACCCGGCGAACGTAATGTCGGCATCCGCATTATCAAACCGTTTGGAGTAGCTAAGACGCCAGGATTTTCCCTGAAACGTTCTCTCTCCCTCAATACGGGCTACTGACTGCGTGATATCAGCGGAAAGGGTCCCCGGCACACCCAGGTCCCAGCCGGCACCGGCTGCCAGTGCATTATAATCACCGGCAAGCACAGCCCCGCCATACAGCGACCACTGGTTACTGAGCCCCCAGGACGCCTCTCCGGTCGCAAATACAGGCCCTTCGGTCTCATGCCCGTATCCGCGGGAACGACCGGAGACAAGTTTATACCGGACCTGTCCCGGACGCGTCAGATAAGGAACCGAGGCCGTATCGACCTGAAAGGTTTTCTTCCGTCCGTTCTGTTCAATAACCTCAACATCAAGACGTCCGCGAACTGAACTGTCCAAGTCCTGAATACTGAATGGCCCTGCGGGGACCATCGAGTCGTACAGCACCCGTCCCTGCTGCGACACCACAACACGGGCATTAGTCTCCGCAATCCCGGTAATCTGCGGTGCATAGCCTCGCAGTCTGGGTGGCAGCATCCGGTCATCGCTTTCCAGGCTGGCTCCCGTATAACTCCATGACCGGAATATATCTGAGTTGATATTATTCTCGCCCAGCGTCAGGTTTGCCCGCCATCGTGGAATGGCACGGAACAGATAAAAGCGACTCCATGTGAAATTTCTGTTTGTCGTTTTTTCCCCGTTGTAGCGGCTCTGCTCCTGGCTTCCCTGATAGTCAGCCCGCAGGCGCCAGGGCCCCAGATTCCCCCCCACAGTCCCGTTATAACTGAACTGATGAGAGTCTCCTCCCTGATAATTACGGGAAACCGTCCCGTTGAGGTTATAATCCAGCATCAGTCCGGGAATGCCGTCGTCCCAGCGTGAAGGAGGCAGCCAGGTGGCATCAGAATACTCAAGCCAGGCCTGCGGCATATTGATGCGTAATACGCCCGCTCCGGTATCAGGACGAATATCCACTCCCGGCAACCCATGAAAATCCGCACACTGACCATCATGCCAGTAAACAACTTTATCCAGAGATTCTGCTGTTAACCCCATCAGTCTGACCATATCTGATGTCAGACAGGCCTGTGGCAATTTTTTTTCTGCCTTATCTCCTGACGACTGAGGTTCAACAAATGAAATCTGTAACGATGCGGGAGAAATACTTTGCCCGTTAACAATCACATCCAGAAGATATTGCCCCGGCAGAACATAACCGGCTTCTGAAAAACGGGTGAAGTCAATATTTTTCTTGTCCGCTGCGTCAAGTACATCTGTATTAAACTCAACGGCACTGGCTGCGTTACAAAACAGAGACAACAATATCACACAGGTAATATTGTTGACTGCAAAAGGTATTCTGTCTTTCATTCCACGCATCACCAGATTCACAAAAAAGATAAATAACCGGACATCTCACCGGAGTGACTCACTCATAATCGACCCGGAATCCCAGCACAGCAAAATAATTTCCGGCTTCAAGTTTTTTTCCGTTTCTCACAATTCTGAGGGTGTAATCCAGCGCTTCTTCATTACCCGTCAATGGTATTGCAGGCATTACTTTCCCTGCCCGGGCAATATTCCCCCTGGCATCAGCTATCTGCAGATTAATGCCTTTTGCCTGACCGGATAAATTAAACTTATCCGGCGTTTCACCCCGGACGCCATCGAAAGTCACCCTTATCCGGGAATCAGAGAAAAGGTTCCCACCCTGACTGTTAAATTCACAATTCCTGAGCCGGAGGCTGAATTTTCTTTCAGGTCCGGAGAAACCATTCTGTAAATCCCGTACCGGGGTTTCCCCCATATCGATAATCTGCCAGGCGTCTTCCATCGCCAGAGTACAGGCAGGTCTGACAACCTCACCATGAAAAGCAGCCCTGCCGTCCCACCATACGTGTTCTTCTCCCCAGTATTCAGGAAGGGACATGCCGGGCGGAGGAAATGGCTCTGAAGATACAGCATGAAGTAATGTACTCCAGAAATACATCACAAACAGAACACAAAAATTCTTCATACCTTAAATGTCGTTGTCAGACACAGGGTGGGTCTTGCCTCACCCTGTAAAAATCAGATGAATTACTGGTAACTTAAATTAAAGGTTGCGACTGCAGAAAAAGCACCCTCAGTGACTTGGGCATTATTGGCTGACGACTTCTTAACAATCGCAGTATAATGCAGCACATTATCACCATCTTTCAGGGTATTAGCATCACCTTCTGTGCCATCGAAAGAAACGTTTTTACCTGCAGCCTGAACTACAATCGCAGTACCTGTCCCCCCGCTGGTATCTAACTCCTCATTATGACCAGAAACCCTTGGACCACTAAAAGCCAGCTTCACAGTCCCTTTTTTTGCTGCCGAGACTCCTACCCCCCCCCCCCTCAACTACTGTACTTCCAATCTACCCCATCTCTAATTCTAAATCATTTATTTGGTCA
>OJKQ01000346.1_pt1 | contig 34350 bp, 24 predicted proteins | sample 1596641 | NCBI WGS metagenome assembly OJKQ01 (sample SAMEA4350167, study PRJEB24818) | metagenome | biome: human; feature: gut; material: faeces | place: Denmark | collected 2013-09 | reverse complement strand
ATATCCAGACGGGGAAAATCAATACATAAACTGCCCACTGGCAATGAGGCAGGCTGGCTGGCAAACCAGACGCGCCCCAGTAGTTGCGGGTTAACCACCAGGCCGCTGAACAGATCGGCGACAAATTGTTGATCGGCGGGCAAGCCTGGTGCTTTCATGAAAGTTCCCGATTAAAGATGCATTAACTGGCGGAATTCTTTAACTTTGCTGCGGCTGACCGGCACTTCAAAATCCAGATCTTTCAGCCGCAGAATATAGGTGTTATTAAACCACGGTTCGATCTCGCGGATTTTGTTCAGATTGACACAAAATGAGCGATGGCAGCGGAAAAAATGCGACGGCGGCAGCTTGCTGCAAAACTCGGTAATGTTCATCGGCATTACGTAGGATTCACGCCGCGTATAGACAAAGGTCATTTTCTCATGCGCTTCGGCGTAATAGATATCGTTAATGGGCGTGACGATGATTCGCTCATCTTTCACCAGATTAATGGTGTCATTCTCACGCGTTACCGTCGCGGCAGGCGTACTGCTGGTCTGCTGTTGTTGCCAGGCTGCTTCCAGTTTTTGCAGCATCCCGGTAATGCGTGACTCCTGATACGGTTTGAGAATGTAGTCAAACGCTTCCAGTTCAAACGCTTCTACCGCATGTTCTTTCCACGCGGTGATGAACACAATAAACGGTTTATGGGCGAACTGGCTGATGTTTTGCGCCAGCAACACACCATCCAGCGACGGAATATTGATATCCAGAAAAATGGCGTCGACGCGGTTATGCTGCAAAAACTTCAACACGTCCAGACCGTCGTCAAAGGTGCCGACAATCTCCATCTGGCTGTGCTCTTTAATTAGCCAGCTCAGTTCCTGTTGTGCCAGGAATTCGTCTTCAACAATGATGACTTTCACAATATCACTCCGGCTCAAAGCAATAACGTAGCCTGTGAGGCGACTGGGGTGCGTTGGTTAGGAATGTAAAACGCAATTTCCGTTCCTGGTTCCAGGCGGCGGATATGCAGCCCCTCGCCATACAATAACTTCACACGATGATGGACATTCAGCAGGCCAATTTTATTGCCCGGCATTTCATTCGCTTCGACCCGCTCAATCACCTTTGGATCGATGCCGTGCCCGGTATCTCGCACCGCAATACGTACCCAATTACCGCACTCTGCAACGCTGATGGTGACAACGCCTTTACCTTTGCAAGGCTGGATACCGTGGACAATGGCGTTTTCCACCAACGGCTGGATCAGCAGGCTGGGAATGCAGCAATTCACCTCTTCATCAATATCATAGATAACTGTCAGCTTGTCGCCAAAGCGGGCCTGCTCAATGGCAATATAGTCTTTAATTTGATACAGCTCTTTTTTGATATCGATTTGCTCATCATCTTTTAATTCAATGTTATAGCGCAGATAGCGCGACAAATTAAAGATCAGCTGGCGAGCAGTATCCGGATTCAGGCGGATTGACGATGAAATAGCGTTCAAAGCGTTAAACAGGAAATGGGGATTAATTTTGCTTTGCAGGGCGCGAAGCTCTGCCTTATTTGCCATTTCACGCAGCTGCTCAGCGCGCGAAACCTCCAGTTGCGTGGAGATGATTTGTGACAGACCGACCGCCATTTCCTGTAATGACGAGGTGATCTGATGCGCGTGGCAGTAGTAAATTTTCAGCGTTCCGGTCACAACGCCTTTCTCCCACAATGGGATCACCAGCATGGAATGAATCTCTGGTGTGCGGTGGGCTTCATCATTGTTTTTAATGATGATTTTTCCATAATTCATCGCCTGACGGGTAGTCGGGCTAATGAAGTCATCGCCATTCTGATAGTTATGTTCACCCACGCCAACGTAGGCCAGCACATGATCGGTATTAGTAATCGCCACCGCATCGGCGTGAATGTCATCGCGGATAATTTCGCAGACTTTGCGTAATGACTCGCTATTGACATGGCGAAACAGCGGCAGCGTTTTGTTGGCGATATCCAGCGCCAGCTTGGCCTGCCGCGCGGCGCTGGCCTCTTTTTCGCCCTCAACGCTTTGCACCAGAAGCACAAAAAAGCCGATACAGACGCTACCGAGGATCATTGGAATGCCGATTTTAGAGACGATATCGATCCCCAACGCGGTAGTTGGTGCCCAGACAATCACCAGAATCATGGTCAACGTTTCACACAACATGCCGCCGAGAATACCGACGCGCCAACGCTGCGCTTTAGGGATTTTCAGGTTGATCCAGCCCGATATACAACCCGCCAGAATGCTGGTGATAAAGCAGGGGATCGCCGTCACGCCGCCGATGTCAATTAAATAACGGTGAATACCCGCAATCACGCCGGTAATGATGCCCACCCACGGGCCAAACAGAATTCCGCCTGACATCACCGCGATAATACGTACGTTCACCAGCGAGCCTTCTACGGGAACGCCGGACCAGGTGCTGAACAGGGCGAACAGCGAGAAAATGGCGGTAACGGCGAGCAGCTCTTTCGGTGAGTGTGCCGACTTGTGCAACAGTTCGCGAAACAGGCGGATACGGATGAGAAAAAACAGGCAGATAAGCATTAACGCTGCCCGATCGAAGACCGCCAGCAGCATGTTGAATATTTCGTGCACGGGTGACTCTGAATAAGGATTAAACCTCTATGATAGGTAACCTGAAGGCTGATGACCAGCAGGCCGTTTTTGAGGAAAAGCCACAATTTTAAAAGGGGATTGAAGGATAAATGGTGTATTAGCAATGCATCTCTTGATAATGCACATCTGCTTGGTAAATTTATTGAAATTATAATGTTAATAAAATGAGTGGTAATTTTCTTGTTAGCGCAGATAAATTTCCTGTTTTTGAAGTGGAGTTCCTCATTTAAAGCCATTGATAAAAATGTTCTAAAACGCTGGACAGACAGAAATTAATCAGGCTATTTTCAAAACAGCCACCATCGTGGCGACGTCGCTCGGACGGTCCGGGCGCTAACGTTAATCTGAGGACATTATGGCTGACACTCGCCCTGAACGTCGCTTTACGCGTATTGATCGTCTCCCGCCCTACGTTTTTAACATTACCGCTGAACTGAAAATGGCTGCGCGTCGGCGCGGCGAAGATATTATCGATTTCAGTATGGGTAACCCGGACGGTGCGACTCCGCCGCATATCGTCGAAAAATTATGTACGGTGGCCCAGCGCCCGGACACGCATGGTTACTCCACTTCACGCGGCATTCCGCGGCTACGTCGCGCCATTTCCCGCTGGTATCAGGATCGCTACGACGTTGAAATCGACCCGGAATCAGAAGCCATCGTCACTATTGGTTCGAAAGAGGGCCTGGCGCATCTGATGCTGGCGACGCTGGATCACGGTGACACAGTGCTGGTGCCGAATCCAAGTTACCCCATTCATATTTACGGCGCGGTGATTGCCGGGGCGCAGGTACGCTCAGTGCCGCTGGTGGAAGGTGTCGATTTCTTCAACGAACTGGAACGTGCCATTCGCGAAAGTTATCCGAAACCGAAGATGATGATCCTCGGCTTCCCCTCGAACCCAACTGCGCAATGCGTGGAGCTGGAGTTCTTCGAAAAAGTAGTGGCGCTGGCGAAACGCTACGATGTGCTGGTGGTCCATGACCTGGCCTATGCCGATATCGTCTACGATGGCTGGAAAGCGCCGTCAATCATGCAGGTGCCAGGTGCACGCGATGTGGCGGTCGAGTTCTTTTCGCTGTCGAAAAGTTACAACATGGCGGGCTGGCGTATCGGCTTTATGGTCGGTAACAAAACGCTGGTCAGCGCGTTGGCACGTATTAAAAGCTATCACGATTACGGCACCTTTACGCCGTTGCAGGTGGCGGCGATTGCGGCACTGGAGGGCGATCAACAGTGCGTGCGCGATATTGCCGAACAGTACAAACGCCGCCGTGATGTACTGGTAAAAGGGCTGCATGAAGCGGGCTGGATGGTCGAAATGCCGAAGGCTTCGATGTATGTCTGGGCGAAAATCCCGGAACCATATGCGGCCATGGGTTCACTGGAATTTGCCAAGAAATTGCTTAACGAAGCGAAGGTCTGTGTCTCTCCAGGGATTGGCTTTGGCGACTACGGCGACACCCATGTTCGCTTTGCACTGATTGAAAACCGCGATCGTATTCGCCAGGCGATTCGTGGAATTAAAGCGATGTTCCGTGCCGACGGTTTACTACCCGCCAGCAGCAAACATATTCACGAAAACGCGGAATAAACACCATCGCCAGAAATGCAAACAGGAGCCAGATGGCTCCTGTTTTTCATTGCACAGTTTGCTTTTAGATCATCAGGGCAAAAGTACCGGCCCAAACGATGACCATAAAAGAAATGCCCATAAAGAAATATTTCACTTTACATCTCTCCGCGTAATTACTGTTACGCCTGAATGACTTCATTACACCTGATACAGTGAGTTGACACCGGGCAAAACGACCTTAAAAGTCCTGTATTTTACCGTGGGCATCACCCCAGAATTCTGAGCTAAACTGCTCCAGACGGCGCTAATGTACGCCTAAAACTGAAACGAGACAAGAGGCATTTTCTTATTTACTTTTAGTAACTTACAGGTGTCTCATATCGGCGACAGTTTAATTTCTGACGGTAATAATTAGAGATTCAGCGAAGGAAAAAACCTTAAGAAAAAAGCCATAAAAACCATGAGGTTATTATGGCTGATTTGAGGAGGGAAAGAGTAAGAGCAGTTTGTTAAATGTATAGCGACGATTCTCCCACCGGGCGCGTTTTAAAGCGACGGTGGATCCATAGGTACTGCTCCGGTGCGCGCATGATCTCTTTTTCGATAATCTTGTTCATATAGGCAGCGGCTTGATTTTCATCTGCCGGGTAGCCTTCCATCTCTGGGGTGATGTACAAACGATATCCGCTGTAATCCGCTTTTCTTACCATCGTTACGGTCAACATGGCTGCGCCAGAGAGACGAGAGAGGACATAGGTGCCATTGGTTGTGGCGACATTTTCCACCGCAAAGAACGGCGCGAAGGAGCTGCCTTTACGACCATAATCCTGATCGGGAGCAAACCATACCGCTTCACCTTTCTTCAGTGCACCGACAATGCCGCGCAGATTATTTCTGCCGATCATCGCTTTGTTAGAGCGCATGCGCCCACGGGTCTGCACCCATTCCATCAGCTGATTATTATGTGGACGATAGGTAGCCATCATTGGTTGGCACAGTCCCATCACGCGGCCGCCCAGTTCCAGCGACATAAAATGGACGCCGACAACCATTACGCCGCGATTTTGCATTTGTGCGCGTTTAAGGTTATCCAACCCTTCAACATCAAACCATTTACGTACGCGACTGTCGGGCCAGAACCACGCCATGCCGGTTTCTACCAGCGCCATGCCGAGTGAACGAAAGTTTTCGGCAATCATCTTCTCGCGTTCTTCCGCAGAATGCTGCGGGAAACAAAGTTCCAGGTTTTTACGGGCGATAGATTCACGCCGTTTCAGGAATGGTCGCGCCATTGCGCCAATACGCGTGCCGAGAAAGCAGAGAACAGGATAAGGAAGTTGTACCCAAAGCCAGAGTACACCAAGCCCAAACCATGTGAGCCAGTAGCGAGGATGCAGAAACTCGCGGGAAAATTTGCATTTTGGAAACATAGTTACCTTCTGTAGATACGAATTGTTGTATCGCAGAAGATTCCATGTCGACAGCGGTACACTCAATTGATTAGGCCATCATGTACGACAATGGTTCCTGTAAAGAGTGTAAAGACTAGTCAGGACATAACCACGAGGAGCATGAATGCGGTGGCTCTACTTTATCACTGGCTGACTGCTTTCAGCTACTGATTATTAATCGTGCAAAGTAAAAAGTTTTCCGCACGCAATAGCGTTGCATTTAACGTGCTGTTTTCATTGATGCTTAGCAAAAATTGCCAGAGGTTAAGGATTGTCTTACTATTAAAGTGACTGAAGTTACAGGTTTTTTAGCGCGGCAGGAGGTTGAGCTATGATTTATTTATGGATGTTTCTCGCCCTGTGTATTGTCTGCGTAAGCGGATACATCGGTCAGGTCCTGAACGTGGTCTCGGCGGTCTCTTCTTTCTTCGGCATGGTGATCCTCGCTGCACTCATTTACTACTTCACCATGTGGTTAACTGGCGGTAATGAACTAGTGACGGGGATATTTATGTTTCTTGCCCCGGCTTGTGGCTTGATGATTCGCTTTATGGTGGGGTATGGCAGGCGCTAGTGGGTCAGGATGGTTCATTTGGGCAGGTGTTCACATCAGCATCAGGCATGATTGTTCACCTGCCATGTGACAGACGCTATCGCACAGGATGGATAAGATAATTCGCCTTTGTCGGAAAAGGGGGCGGAATTTCATCTGTGAGGTTTAATGGTGGCGCATCTTCTCTCATTTTTAACAAAATCGCCTGTGATGGCTGAAATTTTGTAGAATGAGTTGTCGTCATCATTGACGTTTTTTCTGTCTCTTTATAGCTCGCCTCACTACCACCACCAGAAATAGAAAATGCAAAAACATTGCATGCCATAATAGAGACCAATAAAAATAAGCTAAAAAGCATTAAGTTTACTTTCATAGAAAGTTATCCTGAAAATGGTTCACTGAAAACCTACGACGTTATTGCTGTATTTACATATAATTAATCAGTATTTACATCGATATAATAAATGACATCTCTTTTTGGTATATAAGAATAGTTCTCTGTGACAGGAAGCATATTCCTACAACTGTAAGACTAAATGCCGCTTTGCGATAATAACTACAGTTGTAAGATAACCCTTTCAAAATGTCCGTTGCTCTCTGATTTCTCATTTCATGCTCACCCAATATGATGGCGGCGTTTTCTAAAACTGTTAAAGAATGAGGTAAGTATGAAACGTTTAATTATGGCTACGATGGTCACAGCAGTTCTGGCATCTTCAACTGTATGGGCTGCTGATAATGCACCGGTAGCGGCACAACAGCAAACTCAGCAAGTTCAGCAAACGGCAGCAGCAGAGCGTATCTCTGAACAAGGTTTATATGCGATGCGTGACGTGCAGGTAGCGCGCCTGGCTCTGTTTCATGGCGATCCGGAAAAGGCAAAAGAACTGACCAATGAAGCTTCCGCTTTGTTGTCAGATGACAGTACCGAATGGGCAAAGTTCGCAAAGCCAGGTAAAAAGACCAATGTCAATGATGACCAATATATTGTCATTAATGCATCTGTCGGAATTTCTGAGAGTTATGTAGCGACACCCGAAAAAGAAGCCGCGATAAAAATTGCCAACGAAAAAATGGCGAAAGGGGATAAAAAGGGCGCAATGGAAGAGCTTCGCCTGGCCGGTGTTGGTGTAATGGAAAACCAATATCTGATGCCGCTTAAACAGACTCGTAATGCACTTGCTGATGCGCAGAAACTGCTTGATAAAAAGCAATACTACGAGGCAAACCTGGCGCTTAAAGGTGCGGAAGATGGAATCATCGTCGATAGCGAAGCACTGTTTGTGAACTAAAGCTGACAGGCAATATATTGAGGTAAAGGATTTTACTCCCTCCAGCCGACAATTTTTTATGGCCACAATACGACAGGTTGTGGCCATAAAATTATTTGGCGCTCGCGGTTCTATAAACTCGAATTTTATCTTCCTCAAAGTAAACCGCAATAATCCCGTGTTATCACAAATCATTTATTATGTTATGTTTTATGGTACGCTTTAAAAGCGTAATCATACCCTTACTTGTAAATCACTGGCGCTTCTTACAGTTGTAAGAATAACATCACAAATGTCGCGGCTCTCTCTGATTACCGCGAACCAATATTTATCATATTCTTCTTTTCGTCCTCACTACTTACCATGCAGAAAGGAATTGGAAGTGGCGATGAAATGATTTCCAGTACTTGATACAGGAATTTAAAAATATCGAGTGCAGCTACGACGATATTTTGCGGATTATTTATAGAGGGCGTTATGCCTTAAATAAACGCTAAATTAACACATATTTAATTAACTAATAGGTATTGCTATGTCAACTCCACTTCAAGGAATTAAAGTTCTCGATTTCACCGGTGTGCAATCTGGCCCATCTTGTACTCAGATGCTGGCCTGGTTTGGCGCTGACGTCATTAAAATTGAACGTCCCGGCGTTGGTGACGTAACGCGTCACCAGCTGCGAGATATTCCTGATATCGATGCGCTTTACTTCACCATGCTTAACAGTAACAAACGTTCTATTGAATTAAATACCAAAACAGCGGAAGGCAAAGAGGTAATGGAAAAGCTGATCCGCGAAGCTGATATCTTAGTCGAGAACTTTCATCCAGGGGCCATTGATCACATGGGCTTCACCTGGGAGCATATTCAAGAAATCAATCCACGTCTGATTTTTGGTTCGATCAAAGGGTTTGATGAGTGTTCGCCTTATGTGAATGTAAAAGCCTATGAAAACGTTGCTCAGGCAGCGGGTGGCGCGGCATCCACTACGGGTTTTTGGGACGGCCCGCCGCTGGTAAGCGCTGCAGCGTTGGGTGACAGCAACACCGGAATGCATTTGCTGATCGGTTTACTTGCTGCTTTGCTGCATCGCGAAAAAACGGGGCGTGGGCAACGAGTCACCATGTCAATGCAGGATGCCGTGTTGAACCTTTGCCGCGTGAAATTACGCGACCAGCAGCGTCTCGATAAATTGGGTTATCTGGAAGAATACCCGCAGTATCCGAATGGCACATTTGGTGATGCAGTTCCCCGCGGTGGTAATGCGGGTGGTGGCGGTCAGCCTGGCTGGATCCTGAAATGTAAAGGCTGGGAAACCGATCCTAATGCCTATATTTATTTCACTATTCAGGAACAAAACTGGGAAAACACCTGTAAAGCCATCGGCAAACCAGAATGGATTACCGATCCGGCATACAGTACAGCCCATGCCCGACAGCCACATATTTTCGATATTTTTGCTGAAATCGAAAAATACACTGTCACTATTGATAAACATGAAGCGGTGGCCTATTTGACTCAGTTTGATATTCCTTGTGCACCGGTTTTAAGTATGAAAGAAATTTCACTTGATCCCTCTTTGCGCCAAAGTGGCAGTGTTGTCGAAGTGGAACAACCGTTGCGTGGAAAATATCTGACAGTTGGTTGTCCAATGAAATTCTCTGCCTTTACGCCGGATATTAAAGCTGCGCCGCTATTAGGTGAACATACCGCTGCTGTATTGCAGGAGCTGGGTTATAGCGACGATGAAATTGCTGCAATGAAGCAAAACCACGCCATCTGATATTAACGGGGGCTTCTGGCTCCCAATTTATAAAAATTTCGAGGTTATTAATCATGTCAGATCAACTTCAAATGACAGATGGTATGCATATCATCGTTGAAGCATTAAAACAGAATAATATTGACACTATTTATGGTGTTGTAGGTATTCCTGTGACGGATATGGCGCGCCATGCCCAGGCGGAAGGCATTCGTTATATTGGTTTTCGTCATGAGCAGTCGGCAGGCTATGCCGCTGCAGCAAGCGGTTTTCTTACCCAAAAACCAGGGATCTGTCTGACAGTGTCTGCGCCAGGAGTGCACAACGGTTTGACCGCATTAGCCAATGCCACGGTAAATGGTTTTCCGATGATCATGATTAGCGGCTCCAGCGACCGCGCGATCGTCGACCTACAGCAAGGTGATTATGAAGAGCTGGACCAAATGAATGCGGCAAAACCGTATGCCAAAGCAGCATTTCGCGTTAATCAGCCGCAGGATCTTGGCATTGCATTGGCACGTGCTATCCGGGTCTCAGTATCGGGTCGTCCTGGCGGTGTTTATCTTGATTTGCCAGCAAATGTCCTGGCCGCGACGATGGAAAAAGACGAAGCGTTAACCACGATTGTTAAAGTTGAAAATCCGTCGCCAGCATTATTGCCATGCCCGAAGTCAGTCACTAGCGCAATTTCGCTTTTAGCAAAAGCTGAACGACCATTAATTATCCTTGGCAAAGGCGCGGCGTATTCACAATCTGATGAACAGCTTCGTGAATTTATTGAAAGTGCCCAGATTCCATTCCTGCCAATGTCTATGGCGAAAGGGATCCTCGAAGATACGCATCCACTTTCTGCGGCAGCTGCGCGTTCGTTTGCCCTGGCAAATGCTGACGTTGTCATGCTTGTTGGCGCACGACTGAATTGGTTACTGGCACACGGTAAAAAAGGATGGGCGGCAGATACACAGTTTATTCAACTGGATATTGAACCGCAGGAAATTGACAGCAACCGCCCCATTGCTGTGCCAGTCGTTGGCGATATTGCATCCAGTATGCAAGGTATGCTGGCAGAACTGAAACAAAACACATTTACGACTCCACTGGTATGGCGCGATATTTTAAATATCCACAAGCAGCAAAATGCACAAAAAATGCATGAAAAATTAAGTACAGATACTCAACCATTAAATTACTTTAATGCATTAAGTGCTATGCGCGATGTATTGCGCGAGAACCAGGATATTTATTTAGTTAATGAAGGTGCAAATACCCTGGATAATGCACGAAATATTATTGATATGTATAAACCACGTCGCCGTCTGGATTGTGGTACCTGGGGTGTCATGGGCATCGGTATGGGCTATGCCATCGGTGCTAGCGTGACCTCTGGTTCTCCGGTTGTCGCCATTGAAGGTGATAGTGCTTTTGGTTTCAGTGGGATGGAGATTGAAACGATTTGTCGATATAACCTGCCGGTGACGATCGTTATTTTTAATAATGGCGGCATCTACAGAGGAGACGGTGTTGATCTCAGTGGCGCTGGTGCACCATCACCAACAGATCTGCTGCACCATGCAAGGTATGACAAATTAATGGATGCGTTTCGTGGCGTTGGCTATAACGTCACCACGACAGATGAACTTCGTCATGCTTTAACCACCGGAATTCAGTCGCGCAAACCGACCATTATTAATGTGGTCATCGACCCTGCAGCAGGAACTGAAAGTGGCCATATTACCAAACTTAACCCAAAACAAGTCGCTGGTAATTAAATACTGACATCGTCTCCTCTTGCCAACTCATTATCGATGGTGAGGGGACCCTTATCGGAAATACTATTATGCTAACATTTTTTATTGGCGATTTATTGCCTATTATCGTAATCATGCTGTTGGGTTATTTTAGCGGCAGACGAGAAACTTTTTCAGAAGATCAAGCCCGGGCATTTAATAAACTGGTATTAAACTACGCTCTTCCTGCGGCCCTATTTGTTTCTATTACCCGGGCAAACAGGGAAATGATTTTTGCGGACACTCGCCTGACCCTTGTATCACCTGTGGTTATTGTCGGATGTTTCTTTTTCTCCTGGTTTGGTTGCTACAAATTTTTTAAACGTACCCATGCAGAAGCAGCAGTATGTGCATTAATTGCAGGCTCACCTACCATCGGATTCCTGGGGTTTGCAGTTCTCGATCCTATTTATGGTGATTCCGTATCAACAGGTTTAGTGGTAGCAATTATTTCTATTATTGTTAACGCAATTACTATTCCTATTGGTCTGTATTTGCTGAATCCTTCCTCAGGAGCGGATGGTAAGAAGAATAGTAATCTGAGCGCATTAATTTCTGCGGCAAAGGAGCCAGTAGTATGGGCACCTGTTCTGGCAACGATCCTGGTGTTGGTTGGGGTAAAAATTCCGGCAGCATGGGACCCAACCTTTAATCTGATTGCGAAGGCTAACTCAGGGGTAGCGGTGTTCGCTGCGGGGTTGACTCTGGCTGCACATAAATTCGAGTTCAGTGCCGAAATTGCTTATAACACCTTCCTGAAGCTGATTCTGATGCCACTGGCGCTGCTTCTCGTGGGTATGGCATGTCATTTGAACAGCGAACATTTGCAGATGATGGTACTGGCAGGCGCATTACCGCCGGCATTCTCCGGAATCATTATTGCCAGTCGGTTTAATGTCTACACCCGCACTGGTACAGCGTCATTGGCTGTGAGCGTACTGGGTTTTGTCGTCACGGCTCCCTTGTGGATTTATGTCAGTCGACTGGTTTCATAATTAATCATGTTATTGATTTTACATAAATGCCGAAGTGTCTTTTCACCTTCGGCTTTTTTCAAGGCATAAGCAAATGACAAATAATGAAAGCAAAGGGCCGTTTGAAGGCTTATTAGTTATCGATATGACACATGTCCTTAATGGACCTTTCGGAACTCAACTTCTTTGTAATATGGGAGCAAGGGTAATTAAAGTTGAGCCGCCGGGCCATGGTGATGATACCCGCACATTTGGTCCCTATGTGGATGGACAGTCACTCTATTACAGTTTTATTAATCATGGCAAAGAGAGTGTGGTTCTTAATTTAAAGAATGATCACGATAAAAGTATATTTATAAATATGCTTAAACAAGCTGATGTATTAGCTGAGAATTTTCGCCCAGGTACAATGGAAAAACTCGGGTTTTCATGGGAAAGGTTACAAGAAATCAACCCGCGCCTTATATATGCTTCATCGTCAGGTTTCGGACATACCGGTCCGCTAAAAGATGCTCCTGCCTACGATACCATCATTCAGGCAATGAGCGGGATAATGATGGAAACAGGATACCCTGATGCTCCGCCAGTGCGCGTTGGTACCTCTCTTGCGGATCTATGTGGCGGTGTTTATTTATTCAGTGGAATAGTGAGTGCACTTTATGGCCGCGAAAAGAGCCAGAGAGGTGCGCATGTCGATATAGCGATGTTTGATGCCACTCTGAGTTTTCTGGAGCACGGACTGATGGCATATATCGCGACTGGGAAGTCACCACAACGTCTGGGAAATCGCCATCCCTACATGGCACCTTTTGATGTTTTCGATACTCAGGATAAGCCGATTACGATTTGTTGTGGTAATGACAAGCTTTTTTCTGCGTTATGTCAGGCACTGGATCTGACGGAGCTGGTTGATGATCCCCGATTTATCAGCAATATTTTACGCGTACAAAACCAGGCTATTCTTAAACAATATATTGAGCGGACGTTAAAAACGCAGGCAGCTGAAGTTTGGTTAGCCAGAATACATGAAGTTGGTGTGCCTGTCGCGCCGTTATTAAGTGTGGCTGAGGCCATTAATTTACCACAAACTCAGGCAAGAAATATGTTGATTGAAGCCGGGGGAATAATGATGCCGGGTAATCCGATAAAAATTAGCGGCTGTGCGGACCCGCATGTTATGCCGGGAGCGGCAACGCTCGACCAGCATGGGGAACAAATTCGCCAGGAGTTCTCATCATAAATGTAAGATGTGCTGGTAAATAGCTCCCACATTTGAACATTGTGGGAGCCGCTATTTAGTCATTTTGCTGACAGAAAGCAGTAATCTCCTGGTCCAGCTCTGCAATGTGTTCTTTTACAGAGTTCAGCAACTGAAGAATTTCAGGCTTACTGTCATCTGAAACAGGTGTTATTTCTAACTGGTGGCTAATATTAATCAACTTTTGCAAATTCAGGATGTTAGCCGCACCGTGGATGCGATGAATACACTGATGGAAAGTTCTGTTATCGCCAGCTTCTAGTGCATGAAACGCAGCGGGTAGATCTTTATGCGTTTCATGCTGGAAAGTCATGAGAATCTCCTGCATCAGTTGTAGATCATTCGCCGTATTATTCTTCAGGGCCTCGATATCAAGGTGGCGATACTGAGTTGCAATATGCGCAACCTGGTGTAACTGACTTAAATGTGTTTTCAGTACATCCAGAGTCAACGGTTTGAACAAACATAAGTTCATGCCGCAATTTAACCCTTTTTCACGTTCGTTAGCCTGTGCGTTGGCTGTAAGCCCCCAGATGGGTAAGGAAGAATTTTGCTCACGGAGTTTGCGAGTCAACTCAAAACCATCCATATTCGGCATATTAACGTCAGTAATAAGCAGATCATAATGTTGCATACTGATTTTGTGTAGCGCTTGCACACCATCAGTGGCTTCATCAACATCATATCCTAATAGATTTAGCTGGCGTTTGAGTAATAGCCTGTTGGTCGGATGATCATCCGCGATTAATATGCTCAACTTTTCAGGTAGTGTGATAGGTTGTTCTGCTTTTGTCTCGATAGCCGCCACTTGTTGGGTAATTTCTACCGGGATTGTGATCGTAAATGTTGTTCCTATGCCTGGATGACTTTCTAATGACAAATCACCCTGCATGTTTTTAATTAATTCTTTGCAGATCATTAAGCCTAAACCAGAACCTGTTTGCTGACGACCTGTACTTGTTTGGCTATAGCGTTTAAACAGTTGTTGTTGTTCTTCCTGCGATAATCCACTTCCAGAATCCATAATCGTCATTTTGATAACAGCGTGGTTGTCATCAATGTGACCCAGGGAGGTCGTAATTTTTACTGCCCCCTCGGTAGTAAATTTAAGAGCATTGCTCAGTAAATTAGATAAGACCTGCTTAAACGCCTGAGGGTCGATCTTAACCTGGTAATGTTCTGGAAACGTACTGCTGCAACTTAATGCGATGGATTTGCTTGCAGCAATCGCACCGAAAGAGTGACAAGTGTTCTGGACTAAAGTAGGGATATCGACCCATTGTGGTTGAAGTTGATAGTTACCCGACTCAATTTTGTCGACATCAAGGATTTCACCAATTAAGCCGAGGAGTGATTGTCCGGTGGCGTAGGCAAGTGAAATCGCCTCCACCCGTTGCTCCTTGCTAAGACCAGAACCCGACAGAAGTTCCAGGAAGCCCATAATGGAGCTTATTGGTGTTCTTATTTCGTGACTCATTGTTGCCAGAAACTGACTTTTTGCGACAGTTGCATTGATCGCTTTATTTCTCTCTACTTCGAGTGCATGAATTAAATCACGCGTCTCGGTAATATCTTGCCAACCACAAATATAAACAGCATGTTCGCTTGCTGGCAGATTGCATAATGTATGCCAGTGATTAATGCATCTTTTCTCGATGCCATTATCAATTTCAAATACCTGTGTGTATATTGTTCGATTTTCTTTCGTTTCTGCTGTGACTTCATGCGCATTAGAAAAAACATCTTTAAAGGGTGAGTCACTGTTTTCTAATGGTAACATTGCATTTTTGTAGTAATCCGCAGTGAAATAATGTTCAAAAGCACTATTATGACTAATGACATTACCTTGCCAGTTTACAACATAAGTTGGATTCGGTAAGGAATCCGAGAGTGCTTTTCGGAATGATATTTGGTTTTCTAAATCACCCTGAATGACTTTACGACGACGAACTGAGCGTAACAGGTAGAATCCCCATAAAAGGCTACTGCCAACTAATAAAACGGATAATGTCGTGACAATATAAAATTGCTCGCTATAGAGGTCCCATGTGTCAATGGTCACATTGGGCATTTTAATCCATTTTTCCGTCAGGCGCAGAACTTCGCTTGGGGGAATTGCATTCAGTGCTTTATTAATAATATCCTTAAGTTCCGGTTCTCCGCGAGGAAAAGCGAACGAAAGTGATGCATTCTGAACGCCGGGAATAAGAAAATGATAAAGTTCATTAGGATAGTAATGGTCGATCATGTAACGCGAATTTAACTGTGTCGCGACCAGAGCATCAAGTTCACCTTCCTTGACCTTGTGAAATGCAGCGCTGGCGTTATCGACTTTTATCCACTCTACCTCCGGATACATCTCTTTTAATTGCGAATGAAGCTCATAATAATATGGAATGGCAACTTTCATTCCTTTTTTTAATGTTTGTTCACTGTCAGGCGCTTTTTGCATGACAAAAACGTAAGGCGTTGTTATGAAGGCTTCAGCAAATGAAACATTATTTTCTCGATCTTCACTATAAATAGCGGCGGGCAATATATCCCCCATCCACCGGGGTTAAGCTGTGTCCCAGCATGAATATTGTGTGAAACGGTGATCGGAGAAAAATTTAAACCTGTTTGCAAGGTAATAATATTAAGAATATCACCCATCACGCCCCGAACTGAGCCAGTTTCATCTGTCATAGAATAGGGTGGCGAGTAAGGATTTTCCAGCACCTTTAAATCGGGATGCTGCTTAATCCACTGTTTTTCATGTTCAGTGAGTTCTAATGGTTTGTTCAGAAAGGCCAGGTTTCCTGTATCAAGCCAATTTTGTGATACTTCATAGCGAACTTCATTTGTTAAAGCATCAACAAATCGATTGAGTACTTCATTAAGAACGATTGAATCTTTTCTGGTTAATAAAAAGTTATATTGACGCGGTGAGTTATAATACTTCACTACATTTAAGGAGTGAGTAAAATAACGGGAAATCATACTGCTGGTAATGATGTTACTACCAATAAAGTAATCATTCTGTCCGGCTGAGACGGATGCTAATGCCTGATATAAATTTGTAAAAGAGATAATTGTTGCTTTTGGAAATGATTGATGAATTACCTCGTCTGGAGGATAATTTGCTACTCGAGCAATATTTACTGGTTTTGATGAGGTAAGCGGTCGCATTGAATCGTGAAGGGTAGTGACCAACGCAGGAAAGGTAATTATCAGAGGATTAGTTGCAGCAATGTCATCATTAAGAGGCGGCGAAGCAACTAAATGTGATAACACTATATCAACTTCACCGTCTTCCAGCGCGTCCATTGCTTTTTGATGATCTGCGTATTCCCGGAGTGTTAATTTGATATTTAACGCTCTTTTTAAAAGATTTAAATAATCAGCATTAATACCACGAATCCGTTGCTGCGAATCGGTATGCAACAACGTAGCTGTTTGGGACTTGTGTACTGCAATCACAAGATTTTTTTTGCTCGCGAGCCAACGTAATTCCTTGTTGCTCAGACGTAGTGGATCAAGTGTGACACGGTTGTTACTACTGATGCCACGATATTCGATGTAATCTCCGTCTGCGAAACTTATGGTCGACCAAAGACCACAACAGAGAAGAAAAATATAGGGTAAAAACTTCATGTGGTTAGCCGATTTTGTTACGTTGTGCGAATGTGTAAAGATCCATCAGTGATTTGCATTCTAATTTTTCCATCAAGCGACTTTTATAAGTGCTGACAGTTTTGTTGCTGATGAACATTTTTTCAGCAATGTCATTATTATCCTTGCCATCAAGAATATACCGCATGACACTAATTTCTTGTTTCGATAAGGAGTCGAGTTTTTGCTGGTCGGACGTTAAACTTCCAACAAACCGGTTGAGAGAGAAGGGGAAATAGCAGTAGCCATTTTTTGCAGCTTCAATAGCCGCAATGATATTGTTCATGCCTTCTTTTTTACTCACGAAACCATTAGCGCCAGCATCAGCACAATGTTTCCCGTAAAAATGGTCATTTTTAGCGGAGACAATAATAATAATTCCGCTATATTGGCGCTTTCTCAGCGTTTCTAACACCTGGATACCGTTAACTCCGGGGATATCGACATCAATGATGACGATATCAGGCTTAAGTGTTTCCACCCGCTGAACGGCGCCTCCGCCTTCAGTCAACTCTGCTAAGATTTCAATATCGTTTTTGATCAATAAATTACGAATTGCTGCGATAGCAAGAGGATGGTCATCAATAATTATTGCGTTCATAGATTATTCCCTTTGCAATGAAGCATTTCCCTTCTCCCTGTAGTAATACAGACATAAGGCATCATCTCATTTTCTCAAAAAAATAAGAAAATTTGAGCTTCCTTTAAGATAATTCGACAAGTATACCATATAAATAGTCGGCATAAATAAAATGTCAACAATAAAATCAGGGATGATACCGATGATTTATAGTTTCACATTAGCACTATAAGTCTTCTCACTAATCCTACAGGCGTAAGAATTGTATTGCAAAAGCCACGGTTTAGTCCTCTGTTGTTTTTTTTGCACCTCATTTAAATTAGGCCTCCAACGTTCCTGGGATAATGTGCAACACATGCACTGTGTTTGATATGAAGAATGAATACTCTTTTCATTCAATTCATAAATTTCATCTATGCGAAATGAGAGATAAAAGTGGAACAGATTAATTCAAATAAAAAACATTCTGACAGAAAAAAATATTTTGCTTTGTTAGCGGTAGTTTTATTTATTGCGTTTTCAGGTGCCTATGCCTATTGGTCAATGGAATTAGAAGACATGATTAGTACAGATGATGCCTATGTCACGGGGAATGCAGATCCAATTTCTGCACAAGTTTCAGGCAGCGTCACTGTCGTTAATCATAAAGATACGAACTACGTTCGACAGGGTGACATTTTAGTCTCACTGGATAAGACTGATGCCACTATCGCACTCAATAAAGCTAAAAATAATCTGGCCAATATTGTTCGGCAAACGAATAAACTGTACTTACAGGATAAACAATACAGTGCCGAAGTCGCTTCAGCTCGTATTCAGTATCAACAATCTTTAGAAGATTATAACCGTCGTGTACCTTTAGCGAAGCAGGGGGTTATTTCAAAAGAAACGCTGGAGCATACCAAAGATACGTTAATAAGTAGCAAAGCGGCATTGAATGCTGCTATTCAGGCTTATAAAGCGAATAAAGCTTTAGTAATGAACACACCATTAAACCGTCAGCCACAAGTCGTTGAAGCGGCGGATGCAACCAAAGAAGCCTGGTTAGCGCTTAAACGTACGGATATTAAGAGTCCTGTTACCGGCTATATTGCTCAGAGAAGCGTTCAGGTCGGCGAAACAGTGAGTCCCGGACAATCGTTAATGGCTGTCGTACCGGCACGTCAAATGTGGGTTAATGCCAACTTTAAAGAAACACAACTCACGGATGTGCGGATTGGTCAATCGGTCAATATTATTAGCGATCTTTATGGTGAAAATGTTGTGTTTCATGGTCGGGTGACAGGGATCAATATGGGAACCGGCAATGCGTTCTCCTTATTACCTGCACAAAATGCGACAGGGAATTGGATCAAAATCGTTCAGCGTGTACCGGTTGAGGTTTCTCTTGATCCAAAAGAACTCATGGAACATCCCTTGCGCATTGGTTTATCGATGACTGCAACTATTGATACCAGGAACGAAGACATTGCCGATATGCCCGATCTGGCTTCAACCGTGACGTCCATGCCTGCTTATACCAGTAAGGCTTTAATTATCGATACCAGTCCGATAGAAAAAGAGATTAACAACATTATTTCGCATAATGGACAACTTTAATGGCAATCACTAAATCAACTCCGGCACCATTAACCGGTGGGACGTTATGGTGCGTTACTATTGCATTGTCATTAGCGACGTTTATGCAAATGTTGGATTCCACTATTTCTAACGTCGCAATACCGACAATATCTGGCTTTCTGGGAGCATCAACAGACGAAGGCACCTGGGTTATCACTTCGTTTGGCGTAGCAAATGCCATTGCGATCCCTGTTACCGGCAGGCTGGCACAAAGAATAGGCGAATTAAGGTTATTTTTACTTTCAGTCACTTTTTTTTCGCTGTCTTCCTTAATGTGTAGTTTATCGACCAATCTTGATGTGCTGATATTTTTTAGAGTCGTTCAGGGATTAATGGCGGGGCCGTTAATTCCACTGTCACAGAGTTTATTATTAAGGAATTATCCACCAGAAAAAAGAACATTTGCTCTGGCATTATGGTCTATGACCGTGATTATCGCGCCGATATGTGGGCCGATATTGGGCGGTTATATTTGTGATAACTTTAGCTGGGGTTGGATATTTTTAATCAATGTCCCTATGGGGATTATCGTCCTGACATTATGCTTAACCTTACTTAAAGGAAGAGAAACTGAGACTTCACCGGTCAAAATGAATCTACCAGGACTGACCCTGTTAGTGCTCGGTGTTGGTGGCTTGCAAATTATGCTTGATAAAGGGCGCGATCTGGATTGGTTCAACTCGAGTACAATAATAATACTAACAGTAGTATCAGTTATTTCTCTGATCTCTTTAGTCATTTGGGAGTCGACCTCAGAGAACCCGATTCTTGATCTCAGTTTGTTTAAGTCCCGTAATTTCACCATTGGTATTGTGAGTATCACATGCGCGTATTTATTTTACTCTGGAGCGATCGTCCTTATGCCGCAGTTACTCCAGGAAACGATGGGGTATAATGCGATATGGGCCGGACTTGCTTATGCGCCCATCGGCATCATGCCACTATTAATTTCACCTTTGATAGGACGTTATGGCAACAAAATAGACATGCGGTTGTTAGTGACATTTAGTTTTTTGATGTATGCGGTTTGCTATTACTGGCGTTCTGTGACATTTATGCCAACGATTGATTTTACAGGCATCATTTTGCCACAGTTTTTCCAGGGATTCGCCGTTGCCTGTTTCTTTTTACCCTTAACAACGATTTCGTTTTCAGGGTTGCCAGATAATAAATTTGCCAATGCCTCGAGTATGAGTAATTTTTTTCGTACCTTGTCAGGATCAGTTGGTACGTCGTTGACAATGACGCTGTGGGGACGACGCGAATCGTTACACCATAGTCAGTTGACAGCAACCATCGATCAATTTAACCCCGTGTTTAATTCATCGTCACAAATTATGGATAAATACTATGGTTCGCTTTCAGGAGTTCTTAATGAAATTAATAATGAAATAACCCAGCAGTCACTTTCTATTTCTGCAAATGAGATTTTCCGTATGGCTGCTATTGCTTTTATCTTACTTACGGTTTTGGTTTGGTTTGCGAAACCGCCGTTTACAGCGAAAGGCGTTGGGTGATGGAAAAAGAGGAGACTATAGCAGGTAAAACGGCAGAATCTTAAGTCTGCGTCATCGGCAGCATCGCTCACCCAGGGAAAGGATGGCGATGCTGCGTTGAAACGTTATTAACGGCCTTTTGCCAGATATTGATTCATCTCTTCTTCCGGCACCATTCCACCTCCCGTCGTCCACACCAGATGAGTGGCATTACGCAGTTGTTCTGCGCTGAAACCGTGCATCTGTTGGTAACTTACTGATGCGCACACGCGCTGAGGCCCGGCCATACCCGCCAGTGCCGAAGGTTCAAGACGAATACCTTCTTCCTGCGCCAGCCAGCCAAGCATGTCATACATGGTTTGATCGCTAAGGGTATAGAAGCCATCCAGCAGACGCTCCATCGCCCGCCCGACAAAGCCTGATGCGCGACCAACTGCAAGGCCATCCGCTGCGGTAAGGTTGTCGATACCAATATCCTGAACAGAAATCTGATCGTGTAATCCTGTATGGACGCCTAACAACATACAAGGGGAGTGCGTTGGTTCGGCAAAAAAGCAGTGAACATGATCGCCAAACGCCAGTTTAAGTCCGAATGCGACGCCACCAGGACCACCGCCAACACCACACGGCAGATAGACAAACAGAGGGTTATCAGCATCGACAATACGACCTTGCTCGGCAAATTGCGCTTTAAGACGCTGGCCAGCGACGGAATACCCAAGGAACAACGTGCGGGAATTCTCGTCATCAATAAAGAAACAGTTCGGGTCAGACTGCGCTGCTTTACGTCCTTCCTCGACGGCAACACCATAATCTTGCTCATATTCCACGACCGTAACGCCATGGCTGCGCAGTTTCGCTTTTTTCCATGCCCGGGCATCAGCAGACATATGCACTGTCACCTTAAAGCCAATGCGGGCGCTCATAATGCCGATTGATAACCCCAGATTTCCGGTTGAGCCCACAGCAATGCTGTATTGACTAAAGAACTGTTTAAACTCCGGGGAAAGCAGTTTGCTGTAGTCATCTTCAAGCGTCAGCAACCCCGCTTCCAGAGCCAGTTTTTCTGCATGTGCCAGGACTTCATAAATCCCGCCGCGTGCTTTTATGGAGCCGGAAATGGGCAAATGGCTATCTTTTTTCAGTAGCAGTTGCCCGCTGATCGGTTGTTGATATTCCTTTTCCAGCCGTTTTTGCATAGCCGGAATGGCAACCAGTTCTGATTCAATAATCCCCCCAGTAGCAGCAGTTTCAGGAAATGCTTTTGCCAGATAGGGTGCAAAACGAGACAGGCGCGCATGGGCGTCCTGAACATCCTGTTCGGTCAGGCCAACATAAGGTAAACCTTCAGCCAATGAGGTCGTGCCAGGATTAAACCAGGTGGTTTCTTTAAGAGCAACCAGATCCTTGACCAACGGATACTGGGCGATGAGCGAGTTCATTTTAGCGTTTTCCATAGTACGTCTCTTTGCGCTTAGATGATAAATGACAGCAGGAATGTGCCCGCCAGAGCGATGACTGAAGCGATAAATGTCGCTGTCGTATAGTATTTAAATGTTTCATTGAGCGTAGCGCCGCAATATTGCTTCACCAGCCAGAAAAGCGAGTCCGTAACGATCGTGCAGCCAATCGCACCTGAACCGATAGCAATCGCAATAATTTCCGGGCTGATGTCGGGATACAGCGGCAGCATGGGTGCAACAATTGCCGTTGCCCCCATCATTGCCACCGTAGCGGAGCCCACTGCAGCATGCAGAATAAGTGCCACCAACCAGGCCAGAAGAATCGGGTGCATATGCATATTGGAGAGAATAACTGCCAGCGTATCAGCGAGACTGCTGCTTTTTAAAATGGCGTTGAATGCGCCTCCGGCCCCGATAATCAGCAAAATATTAGCAATAGAACCGAAGCCATTTTCCGTATGTGTGAGCATTGTCCCCATGCTCATATGCTGGCGTATACCCAACACATAATAGGCGACAAACACGGCGATAAACATGGCAGTAATAGGGTTGCCAATAAACTCAAGCAAGGTATACAAACCACTCTCACGCGCCATATTCAATTCGGCAATCGTTTTAACCAACATCAGCGCAATGGGTAGCAGTATGGTGAATAACGTTGCGCCTAATGACGGTAGTGTTTTTTCATCGCGAACTTTGAGATCGGCAAACTCTGTGGGTACAGGTTTAAAGGGCAGTCGTTGACCCAGAAATTTAAGGAAAAGTGGGCCACCGATCAGTGATGCCATCAGCCCAACCAGCAAACCGTAGACGATCACCGAACCGATATCTGCGCCAAGCTTATTGGCAACATATAAAGCAGCCGGATGTGGGGGAACCACGCAGTGCACTGCCATCAATGCGGTACATAGCGGAATGGCCAGCTTTAACAATGAGGTATTGGTTTTTTTGGCAATTGAAAAAGCCAGAGGAATCAATAGCACGACGCCCACTTCAACAAACAGCGTGATGCCGCAAATCAGGCCAACCAGCACCATAATGACATCAGCTGAAAGCCAGCGACAGCGTTGAAGTGTCAGACCAATTCTTTCTGCGGCCCCGGATACTTCCATCATTTTTCCCAGTATCGTGCCCAGGCCGATAACCGCAGCAAGGAACCCCAGCGTTCCGCCAATTCCACTTTCAATAGCATTTACCATATCCAGTGGTCCCATACCCATCATCGTTCCCACGAAGAAGCTGGCCAGCAACAGCGCCAGAAACGGGTGGAATTTGAACTTCACGATGGTCAGTACAATTAACACGATGCTGATAAGCAGCGTGCTCACAACCCAGATTTGAGAGTGCATATCTCACCTTCCCCTGTGATTAACCTGATGATATTGGACAAAAAAACAACGCAGGCTGACAAACGATAAAATTTGCCTTTCACATGAGCTAAATTGCATCAATGGAGTGATTTACATCTAAAAATGAAGATGAATTGAGATATGGTTCACTTTAGCTCACCTTACAGCTGAAATTTTGCCGCTATTTTTTTACACTTAAGAGAAAAATGAGGTGATTATGGAACCCCTTCGTGAAATAAGAAATCGACTGCTTAACGGCTGGCAACTATCAAAACTGCATACTTTTGAAGTGGCTGCCAGGCATCAGTCCTTCGCCCTTGCGGCAGAGGAATTGTCGCTGAGCCCCAGTGCGGTAAGTCACCGTATCAATCAGCTGGAAGAAGAATTAGGTATTCAGTTGTTTGTTCGTTCCCATCGCAAAGTGGAATTAACGCACGAGGGGAAACGCGTTTATTGGGCGCTAAAATCGTCGCTGGATACCCTGAACCAGGAAATTCTTGATATCAAAAATCAGGAATTATCGGGAACGTTAACGCTGTATTCCCGGCCCTCTATCGCCCAATGCTGGTTGGTGCCCGCATTAGGTGACTTTACACGCCGCTATCCGTCTATTTCGCTCACCGTGCTTACTGGTAATGACAATGTCAATTTGCAACGTGCCGGAATCGATTTGGCGATCTACTTTGATGATGCGCCGTCAGCGCAATTGGCTCATCATTTTCTGATGGATGAAGAAATCCTGCCTGTATGTAGCCCGGAATACGCTCAAAGACATGCTTTAACCAACCAGGTAATTAACCTGCGCCACTGTACGTTGCTCCATGACAGACAGGCATGGAGCAACGACTCCGGTACGGATGAATGGCATAGTTGGGCGCAACATTATGCGGTTAATTTGCCGACATCTTCTGGGATTGGCTTTGATCGTTCTGATTTAGCTGTTATCGCTGCGATGAATCATATTGGGGTAGCGATGGGAAGAAAACGCCTGGTACAAAAAAGGCTTGCCAGTGGTGAGCTCGTCGCGCCGTTTGGCGATATGACGGTGAAATGCCATCAGCATTATTACATCACCACATTACCGGGCAGGCAGTGGCCAAAAATTGAGGCATTTATTACTTGGTTAAGAGAACAGGTAAAAACTACTTCATAATGAATAAAACCACGAGTTCCGGGTGTGCCTTATTCGGCCTGCTAGTTCGAATTTAATTTACGGTTTTTATGTGGTTTTAGGGATAAACACAAGGATGGTGTCCCCTGCAGGAATCGAACCTGCAATTAGCCCTTAGGAGGGGCTCGTTATATCCATTTAACTAAGAGGACAATGCGGCATGAGTATACCCGCTAATGGACTGCGGGGTAAGTACACTGCCGCTCGATTGCTTAAACCCTCGCCATTTATGCCGGGTTTTTATCATTTTTCTTAATGTTTTCCGCACGTTCTGCTTTTTGGCGTGCTTCTGCTTTGCGCTTGTTGCTCATGTCGTTACGAATCTGTGCATGACTCATTAACGCGAAGATAAAGGTGCCGCCGCAGATGTTCCCCGCTAAAGTAGGTAGTGCGAAGGGCCAGATGAAATCGCTCCAGTGCAGCGTACCGTTAAACACCAGATAGAGGATTTCAACAGAACCGACAACGATGTGAGTGGTGTCACCCAGGGCAATAAGCCAGGTCATCAATATAATCACCACAATCTTTGCCGCACCCGCTGCAGGAAACATCCATACCATAGTGGCGATCAGCCAGCCGGAAATGATCGCGTTGGCAAACATCTCGCTGGGGGTGTTCTTCATCACATCCATGCCGATTTTGACAAATGCATCGCGAGTTTCTTCATTGAAGATTGGCATATATTCAAATGCCCACGCCGCAATACCTGTCCCGAGAATATTACCCAGCAGCACGACGCCCCATAACCGCATAAGTAAGCCAACGTTGCTCATTGTCGGTTTTTGCATGACGGGTAGTACCGCAGTCACGGTGTTTTCGGTAAATAATTGCTGGCGGGCCATAATGACGATAATAAAACCAAAGGTATAACCGAGATTCTCCAGCAAGAAGCTGCCCGGCACACCTTCCAGTTCGACATGAAATATCCCTTTTGCCAGTAATGAAGCGCCCATCGACAGACCCGCCGCAATGGCTGACCACAGTAGCGCCATTGCGTCGCGTTCCAGCTCTTTTTCACCATCCTGGCGGATATGCTCATGAATTGCCATCGCCCGGGAGGGGAGTCGGTCTTCATCTATTTCTATTTTTTTGCCGCGCTCTTTTTCTTCGCTCTCAACTTCAATTTCGTCGCTGTGTTGATCAATTTTGTCGTTGTCCATGGTCTCTTCTCTTGAATTAGCACGTATAGCTAAAGCGTAGCGGCTTTTTTGCTCGCAACTGGCGGGAGTTACTCTGAAAATGTAGAAAAGGCCGCGTTTGCCTTTTTCTGTTTCTATAGAATCAAGTAGCCTACAGGGCGGCGATTACCAGGCTATGATCAAATCAGCAAATCAGGGCGTCTGGACATCAGTTGACGTGCTGTTACAATCGCCCACACCTAAACAGGCGGATACGGTATCGTTCCGTCATGGATGGCAAACTGCATAAGCCATAAAAAAACAGGGAGACATTTATGAAGCTTCGCCTGTCGGCGCTTGCTCTGGGAACTACGCTTCTGGTGGGGTGTGCGAGTTCCGGTACAGATCAGCAAGGGCGTTCTGACCCGTTAGAAGGGTTCAACCGCACCATGTACAACTTCAACTTCAATGTATTAGACCCGTATATTGTTCGACCGGTCGCTGTCGCCTGGCGTGATTATGTTCCGCAACCGGCGCGTAACGGTTTGAGCAACTTTACTGGCAACCTTGAAGAACCTGCGGTGATGGTTAACTACTTCTTGCAGGGCGACCCTTATCAGGGGATGGTCCACTTTACCCGCTTTTTACAGAACACCATTTTGGGGATGGGCGGCTTTATTGATGTTGCAGGGATGGCGAACCCGAAACTGCAACGGACTGAACCTCACCGCTTCGGTAGTACGCTTGGTCATTATGGTGTGGGTTATGGGCCATACGTTCAGTTACCGTTCTACGGTAGCTTCACGCTGCGTGATGACGGTGGTGATATGGCGGATGGTCTTTACCCGGTTCTTTCCTGGCTGACCTGGCCGATGTCTGTGGGTAAATGGACGCTTGAAGGGATAGAAACTCGTGCGCAGTTGTTGGATTCCGATGGTCTGCTGCGTCAGTCGTCCGATCCTTATATTATGGTGCGCGAAGCGTACTTCCAGCGTCATGATTTCATCGCTAATGGCGGCGAACTCAAACCGCAGGAAAATCCGAACGCGCAAGCGATTCAGGATGATTTAAAAGATATCGATTCTGAATAAGAAACAAATAAAAAAGGTGAGTCACAAAACTCACCTTTTTTGTTGTTATCCCTCAATTACCCCAAGTAAAAGAAGATAAACCGACAATGACCTGGACATAATTATGTAAAAATACTGATGTTCGTCATTGTCTGTTTCCGATATTCAGACGTTGAAAAATCAAAAAAAACTGGACAATTTTAATTATCATCAAAATTAACACCCAATGCAGATAGTTGATTAATTTCATTTTGATATTTAGCCTGGCGATTTTGAAGCCTTTTTTCAACTTTATCTTCGATTTCCTTAAAGTGGTCATATTTATTTTGAGAACGGTCAACTTCGTTATCGACTAAAGTAGAAATTATTTCTTTTACATTATCGCGTCTAAATTTTGCATCGTCCACTTGAAAATTATATCTTATTGCTCGACCTAAACGTTTAAAAACTTCGTTTGGCTCTCTCAGTCTTTCTCCGTTGAGCTCGTTTACAACCTGATGATCGGAACCTGTTGCAAATGATTCTGCCATGATAGCTTTACTGCTTTCAAACCACGCTGAAGCATTCCTGGCCTTTTCACTACAATATTGGGTGAGACTATCACCATTAATACGAATTCCTCTTTGAATGTGGTAGTCGTCCTGATCATAGTAACCGAGAGATAAGTAATCATTTCCGTTTTTATTTTTAATTACAATAGCGAGAGAATCGCCTTTTTTATCTTTACCGTACCAGGTAAATAAGTCCGTTGGTTCGCTTTTCCCATTCTCATCAAATTCCGTTATCGTATGTCTGAGTTTTTGTGATATCTTATTGAAGATAAAACCAGGATCTCCATCATATATTTCTTTTAATGCGCTGAAGATCATTTCCTTGTTATTGATATCATGAGTATTCTCTACTACATTTTCATGGATGATGGTTTGGCCGACTTTTTTGTTTTCATCGTTCGTAGGTGATTTTATTGGTTCTTGATTATAGATACCACTAGTAATATCGGCTGTATCATTGGAGTCAATAGCACCCTCATTACCACTAACAACGATACTACCATCAGTAAAGTCAGCATTATTTATATCATCATGAGTCTTCTCAACTATGTTGTCATTAATGATAGCACGGACGAGTTCTTTGTCTTTATAGCTCGCAAGTAATTTTATTGTTTCTTGGTTATCGATACCAATAGTAATATGGTCTGTATCATTGGAGCCAATATCAATATAAGCAACTGAGGAATTATTAATATTAAATCTATCAGGATTGTCGTTTCCTCGTATGGCATTTTTTATAAGCGCAAGTAGATGTTTAACACAGGTGCTTATTCCTTGCTTACCATTAAAAAGGTTTTTGAGCTCTTGTACTAATATATTAACTTCATCATTGTTATTTTCATTGATGGATTCTGTGTAAGCTGCGCTGGTATTGTTGATTGAAATAGATGGTAGCATGATTTTATTCCATGTTGATTGATTTGTTACAAATATATATTACCTAATAAAATAGACTATCAAAAAACGCTCATTTATTTAGACCCTATCTTTAATTTGAGTGTATGAGCGCACAATAGCCAGGGTGGTTTGAGTATCCTGGAAATTCAGAAAAGTAAACTCTTTGAGAAAGACGAGCAGAACGCCTGAAAATATGCCTTTCCCTTCAGGTTTGTCTGTGGATACCACTTAATGATTTGAAAGGGCAAGCTACCATCAGGCTGTTTGCAAAACTCAGGAGGCAAGCAATGAGGAAACAACTTTCGTTGAAGTGTGGGAGTTAAAGTCACCTGCATAGCAGGTGACTTTATCCAGGCGAACGCGTTATCAGAACGCGTAGTTAAAGTTCGTACCGAACAGCCAGGCTTTACCTTCAGACTCGAACTGGTATGGGCCTTCGTTAATTTTCACGCTCTGACCGTGCATATAAGAAACACCAACATCGACTGAAGCATCTTTATTAAATGCGTAAGTCGTACCTGCACTCAGCCAGAAACGGTCCTGGTCCGGAATGGAGATAGAACGATTCTGTGCCGGAACTGGGCTGTCATCAAAGGCGATACCGGTACGGAAGGTCCAGTTATCATCGTAGTAATAAGTGGTTCCCAACGCGATGCGGTAAGCATCTTTAAAGCCTTCATGTTTCTGGAACAGCGTGTCGCCACTCGTTGAGGTCGCTTTCAGTTGCTGGAACTGACTCCAGCTGGTGTAAGCCAAGCTATAGTGAATTGCCCACTGCGGATCAACACGGTTATAACCCGACACTTCCCACATTTCAGGCAGGTTCAGCGTCAGATAACCCGACTGCGTTGCGCCACCTGTCGCGGTAGGAATTGGCAAACCGTAGTTATTAAAAGCCGGGTTAAGATCGCTGCTGTAGTTACCTTTGAAGTCAATTTTCACTTCAGAACGGTAGGTCAGTGCATAGCGGTTATTTTTATCCAGTTCATACAGGATTCCGGCGTTCCAGCCAAAACCCCACTGGTTACCGTTCAGATGAGCGATTTTGGTATTACTGTCGATACCGTTGGCGGTAGCTGCTAATGCTTGCCCCTGAGGAGTCTGCCTGGCAGGAGATTGCATGATCTGACCGGCAACCAGCTGCCCCAGATCGCCTGCGAAACGTTCAATCTTCGCGCGAGCGTAGACGGCGTTGAAACCAAGACCAAAGCTCCATGCATTATTTAAGCGATACGCACCGCTTAAGTTCAGGTTCATGGTTTCAAGGTCGGTTGTACCCCCGACAGAGCCGCCTGCATAAGTATCGTTAAACTCTGTTGCCAGGCCATAGTTAGAGGTAATAGAAGCGCCCCAACCAAATTGGTCGTTAATCGGTGCAACAAAGTGCATGTTCGGAACCCATGCCGTAGGCGCGATGTTATCGGCTTTCAGGCTACGGCCAGATGGAGACGTTCCGCTGATATTTACATCCGGATCAATATAAACCGCACCCGCAGAAAATGTCGGGCGGTCAAACATGGTAATCAATGCGGGGTTACGGCTAACGTTACCTGCATCATCGGCAATTGCGCCTTCCCCTGAATAAGCCCGGCCCAGGCCAGAGGAAGAAAATTCGTTTAACTGAAAGCCTGCCGACCAGGCCTGGGTGGAGATAAGTGCCACTGCGACTGCGAGAGCAGACTTTGTAAACAGGGTTTTCTGGCTCATGACCATAACCTCAATGATTTATTTTTATACAAACTATGTTACGTGCTGTAACAGGAGCGCGAAGTGTAGGGTCTGAGGTACATCTTAGAAATCAGACCAGTGGCGAGAGTATAGGTCGGACCAGCTGGAATGTTGCAAGTATGTTTCTATCTTTTTTCAAATATGATCTAAAAAACGCGATCCAGCTGGCAAAATTTGGAGGTGGCGCACTCATGGATTCGGGTGAATTTTGTTTTAGATCATTTTTAAGTGTGATTTCGGTCACTTATCCGATTTTGCAGAATTAACAACTGGAGCAGCACTTTCCGGAAGCGTAAAATATCCACAACGTTTATCTGGCACCTTGGGTGCACATACAGAGGAAATCAACGATGAGTAAATGTAGTGCTGATGAAACCCCGGTTTGCTGCTGTATGGATGTTGGCACCATTATGGACAACTCCGACTGCACCGCGTCTTACAGCCGCGTGTTTGCAAACCGCGCAGAAGCAGAACAAACGCTGGCGGCGCTGACTGAAAAAGCCCGTAGCGTGGAATCCGAACCGTGCAAAATCACCCCGACTTTCACTGAAGAGTCTGACGGTGTACGCCTGGATATCGATTTCACTTTTGCCTGCGAAGCTGAAATGTTGATCTTCCAGCTGGGTCTGCGTTAATTCCTCTCGGGTATATACGCCCCTGTCAGTTCCTGGCGGGGGCGTTTTATTTTCTCTTCTACTTTTCTCTCTGTGTCATAGCTCCCACTTTCCCTTTTCTCCACTTGGCTAAATGTAAAAAAATGGTTAAGACTATGATCAGGTCAGACCACTTTATTTATTATTTTACAGGGGAGTGTTATGGGTCAGGTTTTACCGCTGGTTACCCGCCTGGGCGATCGTATCGCCATTGTTAGCGGTTTACGTACGCCTTTTGCCCGCCAGGCGACGGCTTTTCATGGCATTCCCGCTGTTGATTTGGGGAAGATGGTCGTAGGCGAACTACTAGCACGCAGCGAAATTCCCGCCGAAGTGATTGAACAACTGGTCTTTGGTCAGGTCGTTCAGATGCCGGAAGCCCCCAATATTGCGCGTGAAATTGTTCTTGGCACCGGAATGAATGTCCATACCGATGCTTACAGCGTCAGCCGCGCTTGCGCTACCAGTTTCCAGGCGGTTGCAAACGTCGCAGAAAGCCTGATGGCGGGAACTATTCGCGCGGGGATTGCCGGTGGGGCCGATTCCTCTTCCGTATTGCCAATTGGCGTCAGTAAAAAACTGGCGCGCGTGCTGGTGGATGTCAACAAAGCTCGAACCATGAGCCAGCGCCTGAAACTCTTCTCTCGCCTGCGTTTGCGCGACTTAATGCCGGTGCCTCCGGCAGTGGCGGAATACTCTACTGGCTTGCGGATGGGCGACACCGCTGAACAAATGGCGAAAACCTACGGTATTACTCGCGAACAGCAAGATGCACTGGCGCACCGTTCGCATCAGCGTGCCGCTCAGGCGTGGTCAGAAGGTAAACTCAAAGAAGAGGTGATGACTGCCTTTATCCCTCCTTATAAACAACCGTTTGCCGAAGACAACAATATTCGCGGTAATTCCTCGCTTGCTGATTACGCAAAGTTGCGTCCGGCGTTTGATCGTAAACACGGGACGGTAACGGCGGCGAACAGTACGCCGCTGACCGATGGCGCGGCAGCGGTGATCCTGATGACTGAATCCCGGGCGAAAGAATTAGGGCTGGTACCGCTGGGGTATCTGCGCAGCTACGCATTTACTGCGATAGATGTCTGGCAGGACATGTTGCTCGGCCCGGCCTGGTCAACACCGTTGGCGCTGGAACGGGCCGGATTGACGATGAGCGATCTGACATTGATCGATATGCACGAAGCCTTTGCCGCCCAGACGCTGGCCAATATTCAGTTGCTTGGCAGCGAACGTTTTGCTCGCGACGTACTGGGGCGTGCACATGCCACTGGCGAAGTGGACGAGAGCAAATTTAACGTGCTTGGCGGTTCGATTGCTTACGGGCATCCCTTCGCAGCGACCGGCGCGCGGATGATTACCCAGACATTGCATGAACTTCGCCGTCGCGGCGGTGGATTTGGTTTAGTGACCGCCTGTGCTGCGGGTGGACTTGGCGCAGCAATGGTTGTGGAGGCGGAATAATGGAAATGGCATCAGCGTTTACTCTTAATGTTCGTCTGGACAACATTGCTATCATCACCATCGACGTACCGGGTGAGAAAATGAATACCCTGAAGGCGGAGTTTGCCTCGCAGGTGCGCGCCATTATTAAGCAACTCCGTGAAAACAAAGAGTTGCGTGGCGTGGTGTTTGTCTCCGCGAAACCAGACAACTTCATTGCTGGCGCAGACATCAACATGATCGGCAACTGCAAAACGGCGCAAGAAGCGGAAGTACTGGCGCGGCAGGGGCAACAGTTAATGGCGGAGATTCATGCTTTGCCCATTCCGGTTATCGCGGCTATTCATGGCGCTTGCCTGGGCGGCGGGCTGGAGTTGGCGCTGGCGTGCCACGGTCGCGTGTGTACTGATGATGCTAAAACGGTGCTCGGTTTGCCTGAAGTACAACTTGGATTGTTACCCGGTTCAGGCGGCACCCAGCGTTTACCGCGCCTGATAGGTGTCAGCACAGCATTGGAGATGATCCTCACTGGAAAACAACTTCGGGCGAAACAGGCATTAAAGCTGGGGCTGGTGGATGATGTCGTTCCGCAATCCATTTTACTGGAAGCCGCTGTTGAGCTGGCAAAGCAGGATCGCCCATCTTCACGCCCTCTACCTGTACGCGAGCGTATTCTGGCGGGGCCGTTAGGTCGTGCGCTGCTGTTCAAAATGGTCGGTAAGAAAACAGAACACAAAACGCAAGGTAACTATCCGGCGACAGAACGCATCCTGGAGGTTGTCGAAACGGGATTAGCGCAGGGCACCAGTAGCGGCTATGACGCTGAAGCACGGGCGTTTGGCGAACTGGCGATGACGCCGCAATCGCAGGCGCTGCGCAATATCTTTTTTGCCAGTACGGAAGTGAAGAAAGATCCCGGCAGTGATGCGCCGCCTGCGCCATTAAACAGCGTGGGGATTCTCGGTGGTGGCTTGATGGGGGGCGGTATTGCTTATGTTACTGCTTGTAAAGCGGGCTTGCCGGTCATAATTAAAGATATCAACCCGCAGGGCATAAATCATGCATTGAAGTACAGCTGGGATCAGTTGGAGGGCAAAGTGCGCCGCCGACATCTCAAAGCCAGCGAACGTGACAAACAGCTGGCATTAATTTCGGGAACAACGGATTATCGCGGCTTTGCCCATCGTGACTTAATTATTGAAGCGGTGTTTGAAAATCTCGAATTAAAACAACAAATGGTGGCGGAAGTTGAGCAAAATTGCGCTACTCATACCATCTTTGCTTCGAATACGTCATCTTTACCGATTGGTGATATCGCCGCTCACGCTACGCGACCTGAGCAAGTTATTGGCCTGCATTTCTTCAGTCCGGTGGAAAAAATGCCGCTGGTGGAGATTATTCCTCATGCGAGTACATCGGCGCAAACCATCGCTACCACAGTAAAACTGGCGAAAAAACAGGGTAAAATGCCAATTGTCGTGCGTGACAAAGCCGGGTTTTACGTCAATCGCATTTTAGCGCCTTACATTAATGAAGCTATCCGCATGTTGACCGAAGGCGAGCGTATTGAGCACATTGATGCCGCGCTGGTGAAATTTGGTTTTCCGGTAGGCCCAATCCAACTTTTGGATGAGGTAGGAATCGACACCGGGACTAAAATTATTCCTGTACTGGAAGCCGCTTATGGAGAACGTTTTAGCGCGCCTGCAAATGTTGTTTCTTCAATTTTGAACGACGATCGCAAAGGCAGAAAAAATGGCCGGGGTTTCTATCTTTATGGTCAGAAAGGGCGTAAAAGCAAAAAACAGGTCGATCCCGCCATTTACCCGCTCATTGGCGCACAAGGGCAGGGGCGACTCTCCGCACCGCAGGTTGCTGAACGGTGTGTGATGTTGATGCTGAATGAAGCAGTACGTTGTCTGGACGAGCAGGTTATCCGTAGCGTGCGTGACGGGGATATAGGCGCGGTATTTGGCATTGGTTTTCCGCCATTTCTCGGTGGACCGTTCCGCTATATCGATTCTCTCGGCGCAGGCGAAGTGGTTGCAATAATGCAACGACTGGCCACGCAGTATGGTTCCCGTTTTACCCCTTGCGAGCGTTTAGTCGAGATGAGCAAGCGTGGGGAAAGTTTTTGGAAAACAACTGCAACTGACCTGCAATAAGAAGGTCAAAGCTATATGAATCCGCGCTGAATGGCGGAGTGTTGCTCAAAATGTAAACGCATATTGACTATACTTACGCCATTGAGGTAAAAAACAGCGTTTCATTCGGTGAATGG
>OJKQ01000334.1_pt1 | contig 34933 bp, 35 predicted proteins | sample 1596641 | NCBI WGS metagenome assembly OJKQ01 (sample SAMEA4350167, study PRJEB24818) | metagenome | biome: human; feature: gut; material: faeces | place: Denmark | collected 2013-09 | reverse complement strand
TTCGTGGGTCGTTTCGTTCCCCCTGCGTTTGGCGAAGTGGAGCTTACCCCGGAGGAATTAGAGGAAATCCGCAAGCGTGAGGAACGCAAGGACAGGCTCCACCAGAACTACTTGAAGCGGAAAGCCAGCGGAGCGCAGAAGCGATACGAGGACAAAATCAAGGGGAGAAAAAAGGCAGAAATCGAAGCCAAGAAAGCCGCCATTCGTGCGGAGGATATTGCAAAGGGCGTGTTCGTTCCCGTCAGCAGTTTACCGCAGAGAGAGCCGATGAAAGGAGTACAAACAGCATGAATATCACTTACACACGGAACGGCGATTATCTTATCCCGAACATCATTATCCGCAAGACCAAGCCCATCGGACACTACGGCAGACTTCGCAAGGCGTATTTAGAAATGCACCGCCCGATACTGTTCAATGAACTGGTGCTATCCGACAAGCTCTTTGAACATTGCGCCGAGATTGAAGAAGCGGCACGAAACCGCATGGAGCTGATCGTGCGGTCACTGGCAGAGCAAAACGGCGTGACCGAGCAACTGAAAGCTGAAAACCAAATGGAATGGGTGCGGCAGATGAACGCTTGCAAGGCGCAGGCAGAGGAAGTTGTGAAAGCAGAGTTGATTTATAATTGAGCGAGGAAGTCCGGGCAGAAAACTGTTCGGACTTTTCTCATATAGTCCAAAGTTGCGGTAGAATTGTTCACAAGTTTTATGGTATAATTTGAATACGAAATTGAGCAACAAATCGGAGTTTGTTACTCTTTTTGGAGGTGAATTGGTAATGATAAAATTAAAAATGTCTATTGAAGATATAAGTGAGTATCAGACAGGTATTTTACCAAAGAATGCTGTTAAAATAGAAACACCTCAGAGCATTGAAGAGATGATGAAAAAAGCGGCACCTATTGCAGCGGTATTATGTGTTTTAATGTTTGTAACGATGCTGTGTAAAACAGTTATGAACAAGACAGTTGTTATTTCACATGTATTTATTTTGATTGGTTTTTGTCTGGGGTATATTTGTTTGGTGATACACGAGTGGTTACATGGGATTGTCTATCCGAGAAACGCACTGGTTACGATAGGTAAAATAACGGGTAAGATATCATTTGTTGCATTAGCATCATATCCTCTGAAGCGTAGAAGGTTTATTGTAATGTGCCTATTACCATTTGTGCTTGGAATAATACCATTATTGATTTTTATTGTTAGTCCGGCAGAATATAGAGAACTAAATGGACTAATGTTTGGCATGTCATGTATGGGTATGGTTTCACCATTTCCCGATGTATATAATGTTTTTATTGTCTTAAAAAATGCAAATAAAAAAGATGCAATAATGTTTTATAAAAACGATATGTATAAGGTATCGTAAATTCAAGTTTGCCGAAATATATTTCTAACTTTCCCTATTTTACAGGCTTTCCAGCCTGTGCATTAGCGAAACGATATGTATTTTCCCTTATTTTTGCCCTTATGAGATAATCGTAAGGGAAATAAGGGAAAGTTTTATTTAGTCATTGCCTGCCACTTTATCAAGTAACCTTGCAGATTCCCGCTTGGCTTTTCTTGTAGAGTGTGCATAGACATTCATGGTGGTACTGACATCTGAGTGCCCTAACAGTTCCTGCACATCCTTTGGTGCTGCTCCATTTGCCAGAAGGTTGCTTGTGTAGGTGTGTCGCAACTGGTGAAAATGAAATCCTTCAAATCCATCCAGTTTCTGAGCAATCTTCCTGCAAACAATTCCTAACGTGCTTGGCAGTTCCAAACTTCCATCCGGTCTTAAGCAGACAAAGGATATTTCCTTATAATCTTCTGGAACATTCTCTGTTCCGTCCAGATGATAGAACTCATAGTAAACTCTGTTTTTGTCTTTTACTTCTCTGTAGTAGTTTTTGTGGTAAAGTTCTCCGTACTGCATTCGGTTTTTAAGTTGTTCCTTTCGGGCATTGCGAAGAATCTCTGCCAGTGTATCTCCAAAATCAACAATCCTTACCTTTTTTCGTTTGGTTGGTCCGATGATATTCTTGTGCCTTGAACCATCATATCGGATACTGCGTCTGATTGTAAGGCACTGTTCTTCAAGATTCACGTCCTGCCATGCCAGACCACAGGCTTCACCGATACGAAGTCCTGCATAATAAGCTATCTGGATTGGAAGTATTGCCGGTGGATTGTAATTCTGTAGAAATTCAATCAGTCTTTCATAATCCTCTCGTGGAATTGGCTGTATATCGCCATCCATGTCATCATCGGAAAACAGGTCAACCTCATCCGTCTGGTATTTCAGCTTAATATACTGCATCGGATTGAAAGTGATATATTGCTTTGGTGATACTGCAAATCGGAATGACTGCTGTAATACTGCCGAGAAAGAACGAATGTAATCTTTGCTATAACCTTTTCTTTCTGAACCATCTGGATAAGTGCCACCAAAGGAAAGCAGATTGAAGAAGGCTTGTAAATGCTCAGATGTTACATTTTTCAACTTTCTCTCTGAAATTGGATGCTTCTTGATGTTGGTAATGGCACCGAGGTAATTCTGGACTGTCCCATTACTGAGCGTACCGGTCTTTAATTCTTCCTCTGCCCATATATCAAGTAATTCTCCAATTGTAATATTTTCCGACTTTGCAATGAATTTCTTGCTTTCGTAATCGTCCATTGCCTGACGGAGCAGTTTTTCCGTTTCACTTTTACTTTCTGTTCCAGCGTATTCTTTCTGAACCAGATTGCCGCTTGCATCTTCTACATAGAAGCGGTAGTACCATTTCTTTCCTTTTTTTCTTACAGATCCTTTTGCCATAATCGTGTGTCTCCTTTCGATATCAGACAATCGGAACTGATGAAATGCTTCTTGCGTGTAAGTATATCATAACTCCGGTTGTCGTTCTATACCGAATCGGAATCCTCATACAAAACTTCTGATAAAAGATTTTCAAGCCTTTGTTCTGCCATTTCCGGTTTCCTGGAATAAAGCCTTACGATATCTGCCATGTCGTTAAAGGCATTAACAGTGTGGGTGATCTCCCGGAGAAACATAATCTCGTTATATTCATCATTCGATTCAAACCCCATTACTTTTGCAATATCAGCTTCATTCGTGTTGCCCTTGTAATTCTTGCAGGCAAACTGGAATGATTCCAGAAACAGGTTATATTGCTTTAACATCAACAGCAGTAAATCTTTGGAAAAAGCATCTTCCTTTTTACTAAGGTCGAGAGGTAACTGTTTGAGAATATCGCCCATTGCATCACGAATCTGTAATTCTTTCTTATCCGTAATATCGGTTTCGTATTCATCGGTTTCCCCTCTGAGCCATTCAATAGATACATGAAGTGCTTCCGAAAGACCTTCCAGCACCATCTTTTTGGTATTGTCAATCGAACCATTCTCATAACGCAGGATTGTGGAAGCGGTAACTCCCATCTTCTCTGCAACATAAGGCTGTGTCAGATTTAATTCCAGACGACGCTGTTTTGCCCTGCTGCCTATCAGCTTGCGTAGTTCTTTATCTTTCATGCTGATTGCCTCCTTTTTCGGTATGTATGAATTATAGCATGTACCTCACATAATTGCAATATGCAATTTAATGATTATTTTTAAAATTTCATAACGCTTGACAACGCAATATAAAACCGCTATACTAACAGCACAACAAAAATTGCATAATGCAATTTATAAGGAGGTGACAAGATGACGGAAAGAAAGATTGCATTATCCATCGAGGAAGCAGCCGACTATACAGGAATTGGCAGAAACACTTTGAGAAAGCTGGTTGAATGGAAGAAGCTTCCGGTATTAAAGGTCGGAAGAAAAGTCCTTATTAAAACTGACATTCTGGAAAAGTTCATGGAAGCCAACGAGGGGCGTGATCTGAGGGATAAAGGAAATGTAAAAGCTGTCACAAGAAATGTGGCAACTTAAAAAGGCGGCTTCCTAAGAAACCGCCAAAGGTTCTATCAGACCGAAGCCATGATATACCTACACGCAAGAGGATTATACCATGTGCTTCTCCTGATATGCAACCGGGAACTGTTGTTTATCGGAAAAAGAAAGGATGAAGACGATATGGCGAAATCAACAAAGACTTATGAAGAAAGAATACGTGCATTAGAGAAAAAGAAACAGGAAAGCATTGAAGCTACAAAAAAGCTCATTGCACAGCGGAAGGAACTGGAAAAGCGAAAGAAAGCAGAGGAAAGTAAAAAACGAACCCACAGGCTCTGTCAGATTGGTGGCGCAGTGGAATCGGTTCTTGGCTGTCCGATTGAGGAGGAAGATTTACCAAAGTTGATAGGCTTCTTAAAAAGGCAGGAAACAAACGGAAAGTTTTTCTCAAAGGCGATGCAGAAAGAGCCACTTACAGATATGGAGGAAGTGTAATGGCGGAGGGAGTGGTTTTTCCATTCCCTTCATTGCCTTTGAATGAAGGGCGCACTTATGGACAACCAGAGGTCGTCCTTATAAGTTTGCCACAAGTGGCAACCGGTCTGCGCTTACGCTTGCCGGGCTCGTTCCGTCGGCGGGGCTTTCAGCCAGACCTGCTCATGCCGCAGGGGGCACTCTTGCGCAGAGGGCGTTCCGACAGCTTCACTCCTGCAAAACCAGAAGAAGATGCTGTCGGAAATCAATGCCGGATACGGCAGAAAGGGGGAATCGTATCATGGCGATATTTCACTTTACAGTAAAGATTGTCGGGCGCAGTAAAGGAAAATCTGTCATATCCGCATCGGCATATCTTAATGGAGATGTGATGAAGAATGAGGAAACAGGCAGAATCAGTTACTATACTTCCAAAAAGGAAGTCGTCTACACCAGTCTGATGATGTGCGAAAATGCACCTCCTGAATGGCTGCATGTACCGGAAGAAAATATAAAAAGGTTTCAACAGTCTATCCGTTATAAAAGAGCGGATGATAAAGATGCCGCACTGGAAAAGTTTAAAATCACATTTCAGAAACAGCGTCTATGGAATGAGGTATTGAAGATAGAAAAAAATGCAGATGCACAGCTTGGACGCTCATTTGAATTTTCCCTGCCGAAAGAATGGAGCAGACAGGAACAGATTGATTATACAACCGAATATATTCAAAAGACTTTCGTGGATAAGGGAATGTGTGTCGACTGGAGCATACACGATAAGGGCGATGGAAACCCACATGTGCATTTACTTGTAACCATGCGACCATTCAATCTGGATCATTCATGGGGCAGCAAAGAAGTCAAGGACTGGGATTTTGTCAGAGATACTGACGGAAATATCGTGGTTGATGAATCCCACCCGGACTGGTGGCAGGATAAGAAAAATCCTGATCGGCATGGAATCCGCATTCCGGTACTTGATGAAAACGGAGTACAGAAAGTCGGGGCAAGAAACCGAAAACAATGGAAACGGGTTCTGACCGATGCTACCGGCTGGAATAATCCAAAGAATTGTGAGTTATGGCGAAGCGAATGGGCTGGGATGTGTAACCGGCATTTATCCATAGACAATCAGATTGACCACCGCTCTTATGAAAGACAGGGCAAATTAAAAATCCCTACGATTCATGAGGGTGCGGATGCAAGAAAGATTGAGGAAAAATATCTCACCGGACAGATATGGAATGGTTCATGGAAGGTAGAGGAAAACCAGATGATTAAAAAACAAAATGCACTACTGCAAAAGGTAATCACAACCTTTGGTAAGGTATCCGGTGCATTGTCAATATGGAAGGAGTGGTTGAATGACATTAGAAGAAAGCAAAGAAGTAATTCCCATGATGGAAGCAATGATTACACAGATAGAGGAACAGCAGAATATCATGGCAGAGATGCTTCAGGAGATACAGGAAAAGGACGAGAAGCTGATGTGCTTTCAGGAGCAGGAAGAACGATTGCAGCAATTAGAGAAAGAATTGTCAGAGCTGCTACAAATCTTACCGGATACAGAAGAACTGTTGATGCTTCTGGAAGAAAAGACAGACCAGATACAGAAACTCACAGACGAAAATCAGCAATGGCAGGAATTGGCACAGAAATTGAACAGCGAGAACCGGCTATTGCAGAAACAGAACAGCGAATTACTGAACTTGAACAGCAATTAGAGAAAGGAAGGTTGATTGATGAACGAATTAAGAAACTCAAAGAACGACGATCAACTGGAAGAACTGCTAATGCTGACGGAGCAGATGCAGGAAGAACTCGACCAGAAAGACCGGACTATCAGGAAACTGAAAGTGCAGCTCGACGAATCGCTGACCTTGAACGAGAGGTTAAACAGCGAGAACAGAGCAGGGAACATTCAAGCCTTAAAGAACGACTTGAGGAAAACAAAAGAATTATTGCAGAGCGAGAAAAAGAAAACGCACACCGCCCAAGCCATGATAGAGGAATGTCGAGATAAGCAGAGACAGGCAGAACAGGAACGGGATTATGCACTCTCCCATCAGAAAAAAGTAGAGATACCGGTTGAAAAGCCGGTGCTCTATCAAAAGTGCGGGAATTGTAAACAGACAGCTTATCTGAAAGCTAAGGAAAGGTATGATACACAGAGAGAAAAACTGGCAGGCAGATATAAAGCAAAAACAGCTATATATGAAGCATTGATGTTTCTGCTGATATGGTATTCCGTATCAACTACTCTTTTTCAGATGATACGGTCAAAAATATTTATTTCTGATTGCGTGGTATTCTTTGATACAATCGCCACTTTTATACAGAACATTGCAGGATTGACTATACTGGCAGGGAAGAATGTGGCACAGGTTAGCAATGGAATATCCAATCCTGTCGTTGCCGGAATTATATACTGGATGATAAGAATACTGATTTCCGGTGGATGTCTGGTGGGTGTGGGAATACTTTTGGCATTCATCGAAATAAAGATTGCAGGGCTATATAAGAAATACTGTTGGGATATGATTACCATAATGGTGATACTCGTAAGTATGGCAATAGCAATCTATTTCGCAGATTGGATAAGGACAATATTACCAGTCAATCTACTGTTTCTATTGTTATTGGTACAGGTAATATATGTCGTGATAAGATGGTATGTGAAAGGCTGGCGGGAAACAAGGGGATATTACTAAAACATACTATACCATGCCTAAAACTGTTAAACAATAAATCGGCATAATTGGTCATTTCATGATGCAAGATAAAAAGACTGATTATGTCGATATACAGATTCTGTGAATGAATGAAAGTGGATAACTTGTTTTGTCCGAGCAAGGGAACTATAATGTTTTGGTAGAAGTAAAAAAGACAACCATTTGGTTGAGAAAAAAAGATGCAGAAAAACCTATTGACGGAAGAATAAAAAATCAAGGAGTAATCATGATAGAAAACAAGATAATATTGATTGAAGATGATAAAGAAATAAGAGGAATGATAAACGATTATTTATCAGGAGAATTTGAAGTGACAGCTTTTAATGATGGTATGTCAGCTATCCAGAAAATTACAAGCTATGATGAATATGCGCTTGCGCTTATTGATCTTATGTTACCGGATATAAGCGGGATGGAGATTATTAAGATAATTCGTAAAGTCAGCAAGATACCAATTATTATTATTACTGCTAAAGACAATGATATAGACAAATCATTAGGATTGAATTTGGGTGCTGATGATTATGTGGTAAAACCTTTTTCACTCATTGAGCTTACTGCTAGAATAAAGGCTAACATCAGACGAGCAAGAACCTACCAGGCGTTACCGAATAGTTCTATTATCAAAATTAAAGATATAGAAATCGACCCTCATAGTCACATGGTTCAGCGCAAAGGAGTAACCATAGATTTAACGCCAATTGAATTTCAAATTTTATACATTTTAGCAAGCCATCCGGGGCAGGCTTATTCAAAGGAAAGGCTATATGAACTGATTTGGAAAGAACCATATTTTGGAAATGAAAATGTGTTGAATACACACATCAATCGTCTTCGCTTGAAATTGAAGAGCAATGCAGAAGACAGTACAGCCTATGTTAAAACTTTATGGGGCATTGGATATAAGATGGAGGAGAAATAGATGATGATTTTATTTGTGGTTCTTTCATTTGTTATGGTTTTTATATTGATCTGGCAACAGATACAGCATAAAAAATTAGTACGAGAAATTGATTATATTACAAGTAGGCTTGATACTATTTCTGTCATTTCTGAAAATGGCTTTGTACTTATACCTACAGATAATGATAGTATCAAGAAATTAAGCGCTGCACTTAATAAGCTGCTTCAGGATTTTTATACAAAAAAGTCACAATTTGAGCAGAGTAAACAGGCAATGGCGAAAGTCCTTACAAACATCTCTCACGACATCCGAACTCCACTCACTGTTCTAAAAGGAAATAGTGAAATGCTTTCCAATATAACAAACACTTACTCTGCATCTGAAAATGTTCATGCTATGGCTGTTAAAATAGACCAAAAGGCTGATGATTTAATCTCAACAATTAACGACTATTTTACAATGTCTAAAATAACTTCTGGAGATTTTTCTATTAAAATGAAAAAGGAAAATATATCAAGGATTTGCCAAGATACAATTTTGGACTACTATGACCTTCTTGAACAGAAACAATTTGAAGTCAATATTCAGATACCGGATACACCGATTTTTGCCTATACAGATAACGAGGCGTTACAACGCATTTTAAAAAATCTGATAGACAATGCCATCCGACATGGTGGTGATGGTAAGTATATTTCTTTAAGGCTCACCACATCAAATGGAAAAAACATTATTGAAATAGAAGATCGAGGAGATGGGATATCACCACAGCAGCAAAAACAGATCTTTGAAAGGAATTATACAACAGCCCGAAAAACTTCCGGCAGTGGTTTGGGGCTTTCAATTTCAAAATGTCTTGCTGAACAAATTGGGGCAGACTTAGAAGTTTATAGTGTACAAAATGAGCAAACTATTTTCTCAATCATCTTGAAAAAGTTAGAAAATCGTTAGATTTATGACAGAGAAAAGAGAAGTCCATTTTGTATAATGGCAGCTATAAAGGAGGCACACAAAATGGATTATATTATGGAAACCGTAGGTTTGCGAAAAGCCTACAAAGATAATATTGTTGTAGACGATGTAAATATGCATATATCTAAAGGGGCAATATATGGCTTTGTTGGTCCAAACGGCGCAGGAAAAAGCACGGTTATGAAAATGATTTTGAGTCTTATCCAGCCAGATGCTGGAGAGGTTCAGCTTTTAGGCGAAAAAGTTACCAGTCACAGTTATGAAATATTCAAAAAGGTTGGTTCTATTATTGAGAATCCATACTTTTACGATAAAATGACTGCCAGACAAAACTTAGAGCTGCACTGTGAGTATATGGGATTTCCCAACAAGGAACGAATCGATGAGGTTTTGCATTTGGTGGACTTGCAGAATGTCGAGAAAAAACAAGTTTGTCATTACTCGTTGGGTATGAAACAACGACTTGCTATTGCAAGAGCTATTCTGGCAAAGCCAGAATTTTTGATTTTAGACGAACCGATCAATGCTTTAGACCCTGAGGGTATTCGTGAAATGCGAACCCTTTTTCAACGGCTAAATCAAGAAGATGGAACAACTATTTTTATATCCAGCCACATTCTATCCGAAGTGGATCTTCTTGCTGATACGATTGGAATTATTCAACACGGAAAACTCTTAACAGAATTACCTATCGAAGAAATCCATAAGCATCAAACAGATTATATCAGCTTGCAGGTTGACGATGTGACTCGTGTTGCTGCACTGCTTGAAAACATGAGAATCACGAATTTTAGTGTATTAGATAAAGAATTTATCCACATTTATGATTCTGATATTTCAGGTAAAGCTCTGTCAAAAGCCATCATTGAGAACGGGATTGGTTTGGAGAGCATGGGACGCAAGCAAGACACACTGGAAGATTTCTTTTTCCAGCTTACAGAGGAGGAAAAATGAGATGACACATTTGATCAAACTGGAACTGAAAAAATTTGGTATTGCACAAAATATTATCTTTATGTTTGCCGCAATTCTTTTCAGCATCCTTTTCATTACAATATCTTTATGGGATAGCATGACAGACCCCAAACAGGTCAAAGACACATTTGAAAGCACATACCTTGTCATTGGCTTATTGATGTCATTCATTTTTCTTGTGTACTCGTCGGTCTTAACGGCAAAGCTGGTTATTGGAGAATATAATCATCGAACAATTACGATTATGTTTTCTTATCCTTTAAACAGAATAAAATTGATTGCCAGCAAATTAACTATAATCATGGTTTATACAGCGATTTCAATGACGATTGGATATATCTGTTGTAGCAGTTATATTATATTTGCGGATAAATCCTTTAATATGCTGGAGGGAACATTTCAACCATCAATGCTCCGAACATGGATACCAATGGCAATAACCACTGTGATTATATGTATGGTGCTGTCTCTGTGGTCATTTATTATTGGCATGATCAGAAAATCTGTTTCTGCAACAATCGTTACTTCTTTGATTGTTATTGTGTTACGGCAAGTTATTATCACCAAAAACACAACCAATCAGGAGTCCATAATGCAAGTTATCTTATTTGCTATTGTTACCGTCATTGCTACACTACTTATCTTTAAAAGAAAAGTGCCTGAACTATATTGATTATTTCTATTTTTACAAATGGTAAAAGAAAAAGCCGTCGCAAAGCAGATTCAATTTCATGTATTTATATAACGGCGGCTTTGATTTTTAAAGTCAATGTTTTTAGTGATTACACAAACAGATGACAACTTACATGTATGTGGTAGCTGACGTAAGTTTGGATTATTTTAAAAGATTTCCAATGAATCTTCCGCATCTACCCACATCTGCATATTCCCATCCAGATATAATCGTACATATTCAAGCGGTTCATCAATTGCAAGTGCATTTAATGCACAATCTGAGCCAGGCGTAGTTTTTAAATTCTTTTCTGCTTCCCAACAGTCAATGCGGAGCATATAGCTCGCAGAGGTATAAACATCAACACTATTACGTTGTGGATTGTATTCTGCAAATATTGTTCTCATTGTATCAAATCTCCTTATCATTCAATCAATCATTTCTTACAAAAATCAGAAGCGTTTCAATCAGTTCACCATGTCATTTTCATTTTGTGCTATAATGTGTTATCAGTTTTTTTGCCCTTGTATTTGCCCTTATCAGAGTTCGTAAACACTGGTGGGACGATATAACACAAGGGAAACAATAAGGGAAAGCTCACCTGCGCCAAACTTAGTGTTTTCAAAGGCTTGAGAGATATTTGATAATAAAATATAACAATTATTAAATCCCTTGGAATACATGAAATCTCAATTACGATTGATCAACTTCATTAATACCATTATTCTACCATAATTACACTTACAATCCTACTTCATTCTATTAAAATTGATTTACAGAATTTATAATTAATTTACTTTGAGAATGCAGATTGAGTTTTGATCCTATAGGCACTCATTCCATACCCCGCGAGTTCCATAACGTAAATTACAGATTCTGTGGTGCAATTCATAACGTTGACCGGGCATGTATAAGCGTCCTCTCACAAGTCATTCACAGCGTAAATAAAAGAAAAACGGTACAGACAAATATGATTTCCTTCGTGAGCCATGGAGCTGGGATTCTAAAAATTTCGTGAAGCTCTGCTTCACAAAATTTTTGCTCAGAAGCCCAGCGGAATGCCCGGCGAACAGGAACATCATATTTCGTCTGTACCGTTTTTCTTTTCATAAACCGATAAAATCACGACTTGCGAGAGGACGCTTATATCTGCCCCCTCATAGCCTATAAAAGCACCACAAAATCTGCTGCTCTATGGTAAGTTAAACTCCGGTTATTTATTCATAATCCTGCGGAATCCAGATTCCATCCTCGCTGTCAGGCTGGATCATTTTTACAAACCGCTCTGCGCCGTCCTCGATAAAAGTGATTTTTATATTGATACCTTCTTTCGAGCCGTCCTGTAATGCCTCCACTTGTACTTTGTTTTCGTTATCCAGCAGATTCAACAGATACTTTGCAGCCAATACCGGATCCTTTAGATTCTGATATAACATGGAACTGGAAAGCAGACTGTTCATAACCAATGCATCATACATGCCATTGACCGTGTAATCAATCGGTGTGCCATTAATTTGCGGATATGCCTCATCAAATTCCGTTCCTGATACAATATAATCCAGAAAACGGATATTCTCATCCGTCACTTTATAACTTCCATCTCTCTCCTCAAATGTAATATCTTCTTTCCACACCGTAACATGTGGATCAGATGTCCATGCATAGTACAAAATCTCTGCTGTGTTTTTTCCATCATAGGAGGTCGTGATCGTATACCCCTTCGAATTTTCATCCGACGTATCCCACATTGGCCACGGGCTTGACCATCCAAAGATGGTATCTCCTTCGTCGATCACAAGCAGCTGCTCCTTCATCATTTTTTTTCTTGCTCCATCCATGCACAAACTGTCAATCGCTGCTCCGTCCCTGTCACAAAATGCATCCGCCCAGGTTTGTAAGAAACTTTGTTGTTGTGCCCGAATCGCATCGGACTGCTTTTTTAATAAGGCATTTAGTTCTGATTCCTGATCAGCCAAAGAATCCTTCTCTGTGTTTAACGTTTGGTCAGTCAGACTGCTTTCTGATAATTCGGTTGCAATATTTTCTTCCACATTATCGTTCTTTTTCGGATTGGTAAGAAAAAGTGCTCCTATTATCACACAGAAAAGCAATGCTGCTGCAATCAGCCAGAAGGTCGGCTTTTTAAAATTCAGGATTCCTTTTACTCTCTGTTTCACACCCACTTCCCCAAATGCTAATGGGCAGACGGTGATCATTTTTCCCGGCACATGGAACGAAAGCAGGACAAGTGAATACTCTTTTTTCTGCTCTGCGCTCCAGTCCTTTATCACACGCTCATCGCATGCCATCTCAATGTCCCGGCAAAACAAAATGTACGCCAGCCAGCAGAACGGATTGAACCAATATACTGCAAACAACACATAACCAAGTGGTTTCCACAGATAATCCAGCCGTCTGATATGCGCTTTTTCATGCGCCACAACATTTTTTATCTGAACTTCTTTTAACGATGATGGCAGATAGATCCGAGGATTTAACACTCCAAAAATAAATGGTGTCTGGATTCTGTCACAAATATAGATATTTCCTTCTATGCGGACGGATTCTCTCACTTTCCTGCGAATATGTACATAACTGACTGCTGCATATACGAGCAAAACCGCTACACCGCATAACCAGATAGATGCAATCAGGTTCATCGGGTTTTGCGCCGTCTCCTGCTCCGGAATTGTGATACCCTCAAAATAATATTTTGCAAGATACCGGTTTGCCGTGTTGTCTAAAGCCGGCATTTCTGCCAGAACCTGCGATGTTACCGCACCTGCTTCAATGCTTACAACCTGTGCGTTTGGTGCGAGGCTAAATGTCGTCTCTAATTGAAACGGGCACAGCAGCCGGATTCCAACCAGCGCCCACAAGATACAGTGAATCCACTTCGGCGATTTCCTCAGCAGACAGCGTGCCAGCACCACAACCACGATCAGCACACTGGCAGATATACTCATGTTCAACAATTTCAAAAAGAGTCCTGACATTTTCAGCCCTCCTTTCCAATAGCATCGATCATTTTCTTTATCTCGTCCACCTCTGATTTATTTAATTTTTTTCTCGTTGTGAACGCGGCAAGAAACGCCGGAAGGGAACCTCCAAAGTTTTCCTCCACAAATTTTTCACTCTGGGCAGCGTCGTATTCCTCTTTCGTCATCCGGGCGGAAACCATTCCTTTTTCGTTCTGAAAGATTCCCCGCTCGCACAACCTCTTTAAAACCGTGTAAGTGGTCGACTTTTTCCAACCAAGCTTCTGCTCACATAATTTCACCAGCTCACCGGACGGAAGCGGTTCATTGCTCCATATGATTTCCGCAAACTGCGATTCTATTACCCCTAATCTTAATTCCTCCATTGTTACCTCCTTGGTCTAATGCTTGTAGACTTGTTGTTTTTAGTCTACAGTCATTAGACCAATTTGTCAAGAAAAAAATCCACAGATATGTGGAAATCAATTACTTTTTTCCTCATATCTGTGGATAAATAAATTTTTATAAATTTGTTTCCTTCCAAAATCACTCCCACAAATCGCCCCAGATATCCGTACACAATTTTGTACAATATTCTCTGGAAAAATTTGCGTCCTGTTCTATGATCGCATTTTTTCCTGCCGTTTCATCTGTATAGTCTCTCAGAAAGTAAGTGGTAACTCCGCCATGCCCCTGTTCCACCTGTGTCACAAGTGCATTCACGCCATAGTCTGTAATAAAGCCCTCACCATTTTCATCCAGTCCGATTGTGACTTCCGCCATGCCACCGACCATGCGGTTAGCGATCCCATCTCCACTACTCGAAGTCCAGTTTACATAATTCCCAAGCGAATAATAAACGAGTGTCTGGTTTCCGGTTGTCTCATCTGTCACCCACTCAACAGGCTCGATCACATGAGGATGCGTTCCTATCACCAGATCAACGCCATTTCTAACAAAAATCTCTGTCCATTTTTTCTGCATGCTGTCTGGCTGCAAACTGTATTCTGTTCCCCAATGCGGGCACACTACAACAAAATCCGCCTGTTCTCTGGCGGAGGCAATGTCACTTACGACTTTTTCCTCATCTAAAAGATTGACTGCATATGGCATATCCTGTGGTAACGCAATTCCATTCAGACCATATGTATAATTTAATACCGCAATTTTTATTCCATTCTGCTCTAAAACGGTAACGCTATCCTGCGCATCCTGACTTTTATTAATTCCAAGAATTTTTATGTCAGGATATTTTTTCTCCCAGTTTGAAAGGCAATTAGTAATTCCTTTTTTCCCCTGATCCATCGCATGATTTGTTCCATGCAAAATGACATCAAATCCGGTATCTGCCAATGCATCCGCCACCTCATAAGGTGCATTAAAACTTGGATAGCCAGATACCCCAAGCTCCTCTCCGCCAATGATAACTTCCTGATTGACAATCGCAATGTCCGCCGCCTGCACCTCGTCTTTCACATTGGCAAAAAGGATGGAAAAATCATAAGAGCCATCCTCTGCCTGACAGCTTTCTTCCACCGGAGTGTGAAGCAGAACATCCCCGACCATGGTAAGTGTCACGGTCGGACCTGAATATACATCTGAAATTTCCGGATCCTCGGTTGTAATATCCATAGCCTGTTCTGTATTTGCCTGAATGTTATCCACACTTTCTGTATTTTCGGCTTCGTTATCCACGGAAGCTTCCTCTACATGGTTGAAACTGTAGATCATTTCCTGCCTGTCACACCCCGATAGCGTGAACATGGCAAGCAATATCATTGGTATCTTTTTCATTTTCACCTCCTACGAAAGCAACGCCTGATACACATCCCTCTTACTGATCCCACGGTCTTTTGCCACAAGTTTCATTGCTTCTTTCCGTGCAATGCCCTGACTCTCATATACCTGCATATGTTCCTCTAATGTCATGGATTCCCAGTTTTTTTTCTCCTCCTCGGCAAGCTCCTCAAAACTTTTTCCCTGCAAAACAAGGACATACTCGCCGCGCGGTTCGTTTTCCTCATAATAGCGGAGACTGTCACTTAGCGTTGTCTGCATTTTTTCCTCATATCGCTTTGTAAGCTCCCTGCAGATTGTAAGCTTTCTGTCACTTCCAAGAACGCTCTCCAGTTCCTCTAACGTTTTCACAAGATGGTGCGGTGCCTCATAGATAATGATGGTTCTTGTCTCATTTGCAAGCCCGTCTAAAACAAGCGCCCGCTCTTTCTTATCTCTCGGCAAAAATGCTTCAAACGCAAATCTTCTGGTCGGAAGCCCGGACATGGTAAGCGCCGTGATACATGCGGCTGGCCCCGGCAGAGACGTCACCTCAATACCTTCCTCATAGCAGATACGCACGAGATCTTCCCCCGGATCAGAAATACCCGGCGTTCCTGCGTCCGTGATAAGTGCAATATTTTTCCCTTCGCGAAGCTTGTCCACCAATTGATATGCTTTGTCAATCTTATTAAATTCATGGTAGCTTGTCATAGGTGTCTTAATCTCAAAATGATTCAGCAGTTTGATGGAATTTCTCGTATCTTCTGCTGCGATCAGGTCAACCTCTTTTAGCGTGCGGAGGACCCGATAGGTAATATCCTCAAGGTTTCCAATCGGTGTTGCGCACAAATATAACTTTCCTGCCATCATTATTCTCTCTCCAATATCCTCCCGGAAGTATTTTTCAATTTATCTTTTTGCATAGATCAAAATGATAATGTTCTGAATATTTGTTACGAAGCAATATGAATGAAATGGTACAACTAACAAAAAACTAAATTATATCTGTCCGCTGCGCATCAGTCATTTTTCGCATGATTATAAAAAAAGCACACGTAAATATAATGCCTTTCATCATTGTGGTTGTTGTAAGTGCCCACCATATTCCCAGAATTCCTAGCACACCACTACTTAAAATGATTGCAAGCGGAATACGAAGCGATGTGAATACAATACTAATCACACTACACAGGCGAGTCCTGCCAAGTCCTGATAATGCACCTACTGTCATCAGCTCAACACATAAAAAAGCTTCGCTGTATCCGACAATGATCAAATAGTCAACTGCTGTTGCGATCGCTGTCTTCTCATGGAAAAACACGCTTGCGATCGGTACTGGAACAACAACAAACACAAGGGTGATCAAAATTCCCCATATACCAACGGTGCACAATGATGCACGATATCCCTTCTTCACACGTTCGGTTTTACCAGCACCATAGTTTTGACCGATAAAAGCGTTCATAGCTGCGCCAAATCCATCTGCCGTATTCCATGAGATTGATTCAATCTGACCGCCCACACGCTGCGTAGCGATTGCCTCTGGACCAAAACCAGCTACCATACGTGTCAATACCATAGAGATAAAACAATACACCATACCCTGAAGTGCAGTAGGAATACCTATTTTGCAGATTCCCTGCACATATTCCAACGGAATTTTTACAAACAAGCGAAGACCTTTCAACACATTTTCCTTCTTCTGTAATATAACTCCAAACAGCATAATCATTGTAACAATTACCTGTGCCAAAACAGTTGCCATCGCTGCGCCTGCCGCTCCAAATCTCTGAAATGGTCCCGGTCCAAGAATCAAAACAGGGTCCAGGATTATATTCGCCGCCAAACCAAAAAGATTTGCAATAAAAGGAGTTTTAGAATCTCCCTGAGCCGTATATATTCCCGTTAATGTGAATGATAAAAATGAAAAAACAATGAATCCGCATGCAATCTTAGTGTAATCCAACGCAGCACTCAATGTTTCCGCATCATCCAGCTTGAAAAATCCAACCAGCTGATTTGCAAATAGTGCTACAATGATCCCATATGCGAGTCCCATCAATAATGCCAACTGCATCGCTGTCTGTGCATATCCATGTGCCTTTTCCTTCTCTCCTCGTCCTATGCACTGTGCAATCTGTACCTGGCCTCCCATTCTTGCCATCGAAGCAAGCCCCTGCGAGAGCCATGTAAACATACCTCCAACGCCTACTCCGGCAACCGCCTTGGCGCCTAGCAGTCCAATCCATGCCATATCGGTAATATTATATAATGTTCCTAGAAATGACGATGCCATAATCGGAATCGCAAGTTTCGTTAATGTCTTTAAAATTGGTCCTTTTGTTAAATTTCCTTCCATTCAGTCCCTATTAATTCCTTTTCCTTTGTATTTCCTTCTGCATGACGTTCTATTTCTGTACATAAATTTTTCAATCATTTTATACATACTTTACCTTTTATCCCTCTATCTTTGTTTCTGCATTTACTCTTTCTTCTCCATCATCTTCGGAATCACAAAGTACATCACGATTCCGAGCGCCACGATTCCAAAAGAGATAATCTGTGATGTGGAAAAAATCCCTAAGCTTCCACGATAATCATTTCGTAAAAATTCGATCAAAAATCTTCCCACTCCGTAGAGCACCAGATAACCTGCTGCCACTCTGCCAGGCTCTGGCTTCTTAGATGCATACCACAGTAATACGCCACAGATCAGAAAATCGCCTGCGGATGAGATCAGCTGCGTTGGAATCAGACTCACGCCGTTTGGTGCAAAATCAGAATGTGTAAAGGTAATGCCATACCACGCATCCGTCTCTCTTCCGTAGCAGCATCCTGCACAAAAACATCCAATACGCCCAAATCCCTGTGCCATGGAAACTGCAGGCATCACAAGATCAAAATAAGAAATAAAATTTTCTTTTTTGATACGGCAATAGACATAACTTGTCACAATTCCACCGATAATTCCACCATAAACGACGTATCCGTTTTTGAAATCCCATAAAATAGATGGATCTTCTATAATTGCCGGAAGTTCTACAATATAATAGAGCAGGCGACAGCCAACCATTCCACCAATCAACGCACATAAAAATATACCGAAAATCGTATCCTCACTTAAGCCTCTCTTCTTTCCCCGGTAATTACATAGGAAAAGTGCCGAAGCAAATCCAATCGCAATCATCAATCCATACATATAAACCGTGATCGGTCCAAGCGTTATCTTATTAAACATATAATCCTCCTTGTTTTGTGAAACAAAATGCGAACCCTCTGGTGAGCAGAGGGTGTGTCCTCCTTGTTTTGCGAAGCAAAATGCGACTGCTCTTGCAGGAGCAGAGGATTTAGCCTCCTTGTTTACCAGACTTATAAACTGATAATTACGAAACTCTCATGCCGTAGATTTAATTGTGCTAAAATAACAAAAGCTTGAGAAGACACTGGGGAGCCGCCGGTTCTTGCATGGCAGACATAGCAACTTGCTGTGGCTGGCATGTTAGTACCGCTGCGAGCGACACGTAGCGAAAGCGTGTCTTCGAAAATTTTGTTATTTTATCACAATCTTCACACGCCGTATTGAGTTTCGTATTACCAATCAATATCCATAAATGTCATAAATCTCATCCGTATACACACCCTGCTCCTTGTATACAATGAGCGGCTTCTCCACTGTCACACGGGATTTTCCTCCGCGCAATCCCTCGATCAACACCATATTCGGTTCCTTATCAATATAAGGATATACCAGGCGCATACGCTTCGGCTCTATCTTATATTCCACCATTTTACTCATGATTTCTGCCAGACGGAACGGGCGGTGTACCATATAAAATCTGCCTCCCGGCATAAGCATTTTTGCGCTCTCCCGCAAAATATCGTCCAGCGTGCACAAAACCTCATGCCTTGCGATCGCTTTTGCTGTGGATGGCGAGTTTTCCCCATGAGTGCCGATCATGTACGGCGGGTTTGTTGTGATGACATGAAAAGAAGATGCTCCAAAAATATTTGAAGCATCCCTGATATCTCCTGTGACTACTTTGATCTTATCCTCGAGATGATTGTACGCGACACTGCGTCTTGCCATATCTGCGCTTTCTTCCTGAATCTCTAACGCTGTAAAATCTGCTGCGTCCGTCTTTGCTTCCATTAAAATCGGAATAATTCCGGTGCCGGTTCCAAGATCCAGTACTTTTTCCCCTGCCTTTGCTTTCGCAAAACCGGATAACAGCACAGCGTCCATGCCAAAACAGAAACGCGCCGGATTCTGGATGATTCCATATCCATTGCGTTGCAGCTCGTCCAAACGCTCTCCTTCATGAATCAGATTATTTTGTATCATCAATCTTTGACTTTCCTCCACGGTCTTCTAATGCAGCCAGCTCTTTCATTTCCTCGGCAGTAAGCTTCACATCTCTGCGTCGTTTTGGTTTGAATTTCAACTGATCTGCCTGATATTCCCGCAGTTCCTTCTCATCGTTGACTTCCACTAAAACTTTTACAAGCTGGCGAAGTACATTTACAGAAGAAACTTCGCCCTTCAAACCATCATCCGTTGTGACATAATCACCAACATTTGGCAGACGGCTGTTGAGATACTCGTATGTCTCTTCCTCATTTTTCAGACAGCACATCAGTCTGCCGCACACGCCGGAAATCTTGGTTGGATTCAGGGAAAGATTCTGCTCCTTCGCCATTTTGATTGATACCGGTGCAAACTCGGAAAGGAATGTGTGACAGCACAGTTCACGTCCACAGATTCCATATCCTCCCATAATCTTTGTCTCATCGCGGACACCGATCTGACGCAGTTCGATTCGTGTGCGGAATACTGCTGCAAGATCTTTTACCAGCTCACGGAAATCAATTCTTCCGTCTGCGGTAAAATAGAACAGCAGCTTGTTATTATCAAATGTGTATTCTGCTTCCACTAACTTCATATCCAGCTTGTGTTTTGCAATCTTTTCCAGACAGATCTTAAACGCCTCTTTTTCCTTCTGGCGGTTCTTCTCTGCCTGCTTTTCATCCTGCTCAGTCGCAATGCGGATGACCGGTTTTAATGGCTGGACGACGCTCTCCTCGGACACCTCCCTCGGATCGGTCATGACAGTTCCCATCTCAACGCCTCTTGCAGTCTCAACAATTGCATGCATGCCTGCTTTTAACTGTAACTTTCCAGGTCCGAAATAATATATTTTACCTGCATTCCGGAAACGGATTCCTACTACTTTTACCATTCTAGTTCTCCTTAATTGTCAGCAGTAATAACTCAATCACCAGATCAAAGTTTACGTTTGCGTCCAGACGTATCTGGGCTTTACGCAAAGCTTCCAAAATACTGTTGATTCCATTGTAAGAGCTTTTTTCTGCCTGTCGTTTTATGTCGTAGACCTCATCCTTGAAAATAAGGCCATTTACATCACCTGTTGCTTTAAAATATAATACATCACGATACCAGATCATCATCAGATCAAAGTAATCGTTAATTTCTAATTTATAATCTGCAATCTGCTTTACCGCAGCGGTCATCTCGTAGAGATCAATATCATCGAGACGCTTGATCAGCTGCAGTGCGCTTGCCTTCATCTCATTAAAATCATCAGAGGACGCAAGCTGGATCGCTTTTCCCACATTTCCCTGTGCAAACGCCACACACACATCCGCCTGATAGTCAGGGATCTGATACTTTTCCATCAGGAACTTTTTAATTTTCTCATCCGGCACAACTTTAATATTCAACGTCACGCATCTGGATAAGATCGTTGGCAGAAATGTGTCCGCATTCGTTGTCAAAAGCATGATGACCGCATATGCCGGCGGCTCTTCGATCGTTTTCAGGAGCGCATTCTGTGCCTGCTGGTTCATCTTCTCCGCCTCATCAATGATATATATCTTGTGCTCACTGCTGTATGGCTTTACATCAATATCATTATTTACCTGTGTGCGGATATCATCCACAGAAATGGTATTTGGCTTCTCATGGTTTACATAAATAATATCCGGCTGATTATGTCCCAGTGCCTGTCTGCAGGAATGGCACTCCATACATGCCTCTTTTCCATGCTTTTCACACTGCAAAGCCATTGCAAATGCCTCCGCCAGCATCATTTTTCCGGATTTGTCCGGTCCATTGATGATGTACGCATGGGATACTTTATCCATCCCGATCGCGTTCTGTAAATGCTCTATAATCTGCTCATGTCCGATAATATCTTTAAATCCTGCCATATGCCGCTCCTTTAAGTCAATATATCTAACAACAATCCACGGATCTCACCTATCCTGCTCAGGATCGCAATGTGATCCTTCTCATCCTTCACAAGCTCCCTTGCCAGTTCATCCAGATTTGAATCGATCAGCCGGATCAGTCCATACACTCTGTGCCGTCCTTTGCGGTCTAAGAAATTCTCTCTGGAAAACTTGTGTGAACGATACACCACCTCATTTAAAAAGTCTTTGATCAGTCCACGGTATTTTTTCATATCGCGGATATCCATATGCTGTGCAATACGGTTCCCCTGTGCCGTGATATCATTCATCAAAAGATCGACTTTTGCCTGAAGATCTGCATCGGTGATGGCACTCGCCAGAGTGAATTTGAATGTTCCATCTCCGGTTTCCGTTGTCACTGTATCAGGTACCTGTGTCACCTGTGCTATATTATTTACTTTAATATCCACCAATGCCCACCTTCTTTCCTACCTGTCTTCTAAAATTGCCCTGCGGATCTCTTCCTCTGTCTCATCGAGATCCTGATTGACAAATCTCCTTGTGATCCCTGCTTCCTTTAACTTTTCCCCGGAAAAATCTTTTGCATCTGACAGAAATCTGCGGCAGAGTTCCTCATACTTCGGGCTTTCCTGCATCCGCTCCCTGTTTAACGCCCGGCTCAGGCGTTCGCCGTCTTCCACTTCTATATAAATCGGCACAACTTTCTCTTTTCCAAAGTAATCACGGATCTTTAAATAAGATTCCAGTGTTCCTATGATCAGATAATTCTGGTGTTCCAGATCGATCTGGTCATCATTCACGGTAAAATATTTCCAGATCCCATGGATGGTATCGTAAGCTCGAAGCTCGATAATACGCCCTTCACGCTCCAATTCTTCCACTTTCTTCTCATCACAGAAAAAATATTCTACCCCATTTTTCTCCCCGGCACGCACCGGTCTTGTCGTATATGGAACAATGGTCTTTAATGAGAGACTTTCATCTCCCAATATCTTTTTAAACAGGGTATCTTTTCCCGTGGAACTTTTTCCCATGATACAATATATTTTACCCATTTTTCCTGCCTCATTTAGTATAATATAGTCTTTAAAAATATACAATCTTTAGAATTTTTTCCTGCACATCAGAACTACCTTCTATTCGCAGTCCAAGTGATAAGCATTCCTCAATATTATCTGCCAGATGCTTCGTGATGATCTCTCCCGGAACAATCATCGGAATTCCCGGCGGATACAGATAAATCGTATCCGCAGACATATTTCCGACTGCCTCCTCTAACGTTACTTCTTTATATGGAAGCTCCTCTGCCTGATAAATCTGCATTTCACGCGGATATTTCTGATATATTTTCTCAATAAACGAATGATACTTCTCATCACTTGCCGGATTCTTCAAAATTTTGTTTCCATTTGAAACGTCCTCTGCCACCTTTGCATCGATCTCATGCAATGCGCCTGCCAGACGCTCCAATCCTTCGTCCTCATCCATCAGACTTGTCATTCCCAGCACATAATAACCGGAAACCATCTCCATCTGTAAATGGTATTTTTTCAAAAGGATCTGATGCAGCTCATCCCCTGTCATCCCGGCTCTATCCGCAAAAATGACCAGTTTGGAATCATCCCAGTCAAATGCTTCCCCAGTGTCCAGATCTTCCTCCTGCATGACATGCAGGTATTTTAAACCGGCTGTTTTCCCATAAAAATCCGTCAGACGCTTCCTGTATTCTGCAAAGAGCTGCTGCCCATGTTCTGCGATCAGCCGGATACATGAATCCATTCCTGCCATGAAAATATAGGATGGTGAACTCGTCTCGTAAATGGACAGATACCGCTCCACCCGCTTCTCATCAATGAGATCAGACGTCAGATGCAGCAGCGCTGTCTGGGTAAACGACGGCAATGTCTTATGTAAACTCATAATCACTGCGTCTGCGCCAAGTTTTACGGCATTTTCCGGGAAACCGCCTCCGAATCCAAAATGTGCTCCGTGGGCTTCATCCACGATAAGCGGAATCCCATGTTCATGGCACACCTCTGCAATCTTTGCCACGTCTGAAACAATCCCCTCATACGTCGGGGAAGTGAGGATCACTGCCACCGCATCCGGATTTTCATATAGCGATTCCTGCACCTGCTCTGCTGTGATCTGCCCCTGGATTCCATTTTTTGTGATAGAAGGATACAGATATTCTGCCTGCAGTTCATTCATATATAATGCATGATAGACTGCTTTGTGACAATTTCTTGCGACTAATACCTTGTCCCCGCGCCTCGTGGCAGCACTGATGGCAGCCAGCAAGCCACAGGTACTTCCATTTACAAGAAAAAAGCACCGTTTTGAATGGTAAAGCTCTGCTCCGCGCACCTCGGCTTCCTTTATCATACCGGTCGCATGATGCAGATTGTCAAATCCGTCAATCTCCGTGATATCAATCTCATACGGATTGGGAAACGACAGACTTTTTCTTTTATGTCCCGGCATATGGAACGGATAATAGTCCGACTGCGCATATTCCTCTAAATCATCTATCAAATACTTCATGTAAGCCTGCTCCTGATGTTCGATATCCATATCAGTATATCATACCAGATACATACCGATATACCTTAGTATAACACACTTTCCCCGCAGATTCAGCAACGACTTGCATTACCATCCACTCATTACTCTTGAAAAAAAAGTATTTCCTATGCTATAGTATTTTAGATTGCGGATCAAACAATAACATTCCGGAGGTATAGTATGGAAAATGCGCTTGTGATCCTCTGTGGCGGAAACAGCACACGGATGGGAACTGATAAGGCTCTTCTTCCTTTTGGGGACACCTGTTTAATTGAATATCTTGTCAGAAAATTTCAGCCGTATTTTTCCAGGATCTATCTCTCGGTAAAAATAAAGGGGGATTACTCCCATCTGAAGCTTCCCGTAACTGAAATCCCGGATATCTATCCGAATCAGGGACCAATGTCCGGCATTTTTTCCGGCTTATCCATGATCGATGAGGAATGCGCATTTTTTATGTCTGTAGACACTCCGTTTCTGGAACCGAAAACAGGACTGGCCCTGCTCTCAGAGCTCGGTGACGCCGATATCTGCACACTTGAGGGAAAGGCTTCTTATCTCGAAACTGCAACTGCAGCCTACTCCAAAAATTGCATTACAACCATCGGAAAATGTCTCCTGCTCCACCAGCTCACGTTCAATACGCTGCGGGAAAAATGCAGCACCAGATACGTGACTGAGGCTGCGATCGCCGAGGCTGCACCGACACCGATCGATATCCAGTACTATAATCTGGACACCAGAGACAATTATTATCATGCGCTTCGTATTTTAAGCGGAATTGTACCGCCAGATTCTTCTCAGGCGTTGATTGAATATTTTAAAGACACCAGAGATTTATTTTTGCATACAACTCCGGTGATCTCCTTTGTGGCAAAACCGGGAACGATCATGACACCTCTCATTGAGCGGCTGCTTCCTTTATTAGCGCGTGAGGGGTTAAAAGTCGTTCACCTCATCAAAGAAGATTCCTCTGTCGTATTCAAAAACGTCTTTTTTGAGCCGACTCTGGAAAATCTCTCCTCGTCGCTCTCCGGTGCCGACCTTGTTCTGACGGAAAATTTTGGAGCAGATGCGCCGAATAAAATTGAAATTCTGCGGAAATACTGGTCGGAAACACCGCTATCTGACGAAAAAGATCTGATCGCTGTATTTGCTGATTTTCCATATCATGCAGAGACTTCCCTTCCGGTCTTTGATCTGAACAAACCAAAAAATATTGTCACATTCCTCCGGGAATATCTGGGCAGACAATAAAACCAGAAATAAAGGCTGCCTGTGGGCAGCCTCTTATAAATATCGTTCCAGATCCGGCATCCAGTCTCCAAAGAAAACCTCATCTCTGCACATTGCATTCCAGACAGGACTTAAAAAAGCAATGATCCGATGCAATACTGTTTCCCAGGAAACATCCTCTGTTCCCTGCTTCCTTATATATTTTTCCCACCGTTTTTTCATATAGGTGTAGGTTTCATAAGATGCCAGCATTTCAATCCTTTTTTCCTGTGGAATCACTTCCTCTTTTTCGCAGAAAAAAGAGAGTGTCTCGTAAATATGCCGTCCATCGACAGTTTCCTGCTTCAGCAGACGAAATGTTGTATCATATACCTCCATAGAAGGAATCAGTTCCAGATATTTGAGGATTGTAAAAAGTTGTTCTGCCAGATATGTTTCAACCGGAAAATGTTGATACGCTGCACATTTCTTCTCAAAAAAGACTGACTGCAGCTCCTGTTTTTCCGGCTTTGCTGCATCATATACCAATGGACTAATACGGATGGTAAGCGGAACCTTCATTTCCTCCCATTCTCCAGTTATGTAAACCAGATAGTCCTGTTCCTCTTTTTCCACAGAATAATTCCAGCGGATATGATATTCCCGTTTCGCGCAGATCGCCTCTGCAAAATCAGTGATCCACTTTTCGTCCAATACCTGCTGTTCTTTCCCATCATCCTGCCCGTATACAAAATGAAGCGGCTTCTGCCACTCCTTTCGATAACTGTCGAGGTCAAAAGCCTCACGGTTTTTCAGCCATAACCGCTTTGCAAAATCGGTTTCCAGAATTTGGAACATCAGTGTTTCCTGCAAAAATCCTTCCAGCAGATTTGCAAATGAGATTTGATACTCTATGCTTTTTTCTTTTAACTTCTTCTTCGTAAGTAGGTTCTGTTCCATTTAAAGCCAGACTCCAATCATATTCTGAACTTTTTTCACAACTTTACGCTCTTTTGCATAATACATCAGTTTTGCAATATCCTTCTTCGGATCTTTTATGTAAGCCATCAGTCCTTCTTTGAATCTTTCCCGATCCATCTTGTCTTCGTATTTTAAGCATTCACAGATCAGTCTTTCCTTTTCAAAAATCCGGACTGTCACATTGGAAAGCTGTATTTCTGTCACTCCAAGCTCCAAAGTATCCGGCTCTGCATACATCGGAATGATCTTCGGATAATCCATTTTAAACCGTGATTTTGAAGTATTCTTATCCACCGTAAGCCGCCAGCCATACGGTTTCTTTTTGATATAGCCATACGCATATAACGCATTTTCCAGATTCAGCACGCAGTCCGGAAACAGCTTTGCCACAAGCTCCTCCTCTGTAAAATCACTGAGATGAACTGCATAATAACCGCTTTTTACGTGCAGAATATCCCCTTTTTCCACAAAATCAAGGATTCTGCGATAATCGATCCCCAGCCCGGCGAGCTGGCTCTTTTTTACAATTCCGCCATTATCCAGAATAAACTTCTTTACTTTGTCTAACAGCAACTCTCTTTTTTCACTGACTGCATATGACTCCGACATGCTTTATCTCCATCTTCTGCGTCTTCTACGTTTTTTTCTGATTCTTCGTTTCTGATCTTTTCTGTCTCTACGAACGGCTCTGTTGTGTTTGATAATATAGTAATTATCGTAAAAACGTTTTAAGAAAAATAAAAGTACACCAAGCAAAATCACTGCAACAATGAGTAAAACCACAACAATCGGTTTCACCTGCACCGTGGAGACTGCTTCCTGTTCCTCCTCCTCGGTCGACTCATTGTCAAATGCGTAGCCTTCTACGACCACGCCGGTTGTCTTAATATCTGCTTTTCCTACATTTCTTCCCGCATAAGTATACGTGATGCTCCCTGCGATCTCCGGGTCGCTGTCATTATATTCCACGGAAGATGAGGTGTCTGAAAATTCTGCTGTTTTCGGCAGAACAATGACGGCATCTTTATCAAGCTCCACAAATGGCGCAATATTGTTCAGATTACCATTATCCACCGTTGTCTCTGCGCTGTAATCCGTATCATTTTCCGCTACATTCAGCACCTGAAAATTGTCAAATGCATAATCAAATAAATTTACCGTATCAATAAACTGATTCGGTGACTGCGTGTTCATTACCACACAGATTAAAGTCATGCCATCTTTTTCCGCATAAGTCACCAGAGTGCTGTTTGCGGTCGCCGTGTATCCGGTCTTTCCACCGACACAGTACGGATATAAATACTTGCGGTTCGCATTGTGGTAAGTACAGAGCATATCGTGATGGTTTCTTAACACCGTTTCCTCCGCATGCTTATTGGTCGGAGGGATCGTATACATCTTCGTCCCGATAATGATACGAAACGTTTCATTCTGATAAGCCGCCTGCGCGATCAGCGCCATGTCATGTGCGGTCGTGTAATGATTTTCATCCTGCAGGCCGTGCGGATTGGCAAAATGTGTGTTGGTACAGCCTAATTCTTTTGCCTTGGCATTCATCATGTCCACAAAATTTTCTACCGTGCCGCCCACATGTTCTGCGACAGCGTAGGCACATTCATTTGCCGACTCTAACATGACACCGTAAAGACACTGCTCTAAGGTCATCTGCTCGCCGTAATCTCTGGCAATTCCCGATCCTTCCGTGTTGTTGATCGCATCATCCGAAAAAGTGACCATGTCACTCAGATTACCATTTTCCAACGCCAGCAGCGTGGTCATGATCTTTGTGATACTTGCCGGGTAATGCGCTTCATCCATGTTTTTTTCATAAAGAATCGTGCCTGTGGACTCTTCCATCAAAATAACACTCGGTGAGAGTGTTTCCGGTGCATCCGGCCAGTAGTCTGCCGCCTTGACGTCCACTTTTCCAAGACAGACAGCAGATATAATCGTAAGGATCAGGCATGCTGCCTTTTTCCATCTATTTTTCAACATCGTAAAAACTCCAAATCTATATTAAATCTATTAATTTCGCACAATCCGTCCCATGTATACACAATTTTTACGGATTGTTACTGTTCACCCATAACTCGTTCCTGTAACAACAACGTTACTCTATCAACATTATTAGTATAATAGTTGGAAAAAATACATGCAACCACTTTTCATCATTTTATGACTTTATTAATTTGTCAGATTATGCAATGTGTGCTTGAAAGTTGGGGTTTCTTTATTGTAGAATGTAACTGATCGCTTTGCGCTTAGATATATTTGCTGCAAAAAACGAAAATACATTTTGAAAAAATATTAGTTTACATCATTAGAGAGGTTGTTTTATGAGATTAAGAAATATCCCTGGCGCGGATGACGCCATTTTAAATAGTGAATACTGCATCAAAAATCCAGAGGAGCAGAAAGGGCACTGGCAGGACTGTTTTGACAAAGTGCAGCCGCTTCATATCGAGATTGGGATGGGAAAAGGCCGTTTTATTATGGACATGGCTGCCCTGCACCCAGATATTAACTACATCGGTATCGAGCGTTACTCCAGCGTACTTTTACGTGCTTTGCAGAAAGTGGAGCAGAATCCGCTTCCTAATATTAAGTTTATCTGCATGGACGCTGCCGATGTTGCAGGGGTTTTCGCCAAAGACGAAGTCGACCGTATTTACTTAAACTTCTCCGATCCATGGCCAAAAGACCGCCATGCGAAGAGACGTCTTACTTCGAGACAATTTTTTGCCCGTTATGACCAGATTTTGAAAAAAGAGGGACACCTTGAATTTAAAACTGATAATCAGGATCTTTTCACCTTCTCTTTGGAGGAAGTGCCGGAAGCCGGATGGAAATTAGACGCTTCCACCAGAGATCTGCACCATGATGCCGTCTTAAATGAAGGCAATGTCATGACGGAATACGAAGAAAAATTTTCTTCCAAAGGAAATCCAATCTGCAAACTGATCGCATCGAGATAGAAAAAACGCCCGATACCAATGGTTTTACGCCATTGATACCGGGCATTCTATTTATCCTTCAATTGCAATGTAACGTTTTTCCGGAACAGCTTTCTTCTGTTCTTTCGGAACGTCCAAGGTCAGGATACCGTTTTCGTATTTCGCATGGATATCTTCCTCTTTCATGTTCTCACCAACATAAAAGCTTCGGCTCATGCTGCCTGCATAACGTTCACGTCTGATGTATTTGTCATTCTTATCCTTCTCATCCTTATCGAGTCCCTTCTCGGCACTGATAGTCAGGTATCCATCATTCAACTCAAGATGAAGCTCATCTTTCTTGAATCCCGGAAGATCAATTGCTACTTCATAGCCATTATCTTTCTCCTTAACATCTGTCTTCATCATATTCTTTGCATGTTTGCCATACAATGTTTTATCAACATCCGGGAATGAAAAATTCATTAAATTGTCAAAATCATCAAATAAACTCTCTCCAAAAATACTAGGCATCAACATAAGTCATCTCTCCTTTTCTATCTGTCCACTTTTTTGTGGATATTCGTATGCTCATTAACCTTGTTTCTTTGGAACTAACAGATTAGGGAACTCGGGGAATCTTTCTTTCTCTTTTGTTCCCTCTTCCTTTGTTCTGACTACGTTATACACCTGTTCGTTAGCACTGTCAAGTGTTGAGTGCTAATTTTTTGTGAACTTTTTGTGATTTTCTTCAAAATTTTAAATTTGAATTCAAACATAAAAAAAGCACCGACCCCATAGCCTATGCTATAAAACCGATACTTCGTAATGCGCCACCAGGGGTTCGAACCCTGGACACCCTGATTAAGAGTCAGGTGCTCTGCCAGCTGAGCTAGTGGCGCATGTCTTTCAGCGACGAATGTTATTATATAATACTTTTTTTAGAAATGCAACTATTTTTTTATAAATTTATTTCGCATTTCACTATTTTATGGTATTTTATAACTAATGTGTGCCCGGCTTGATTTTATATCAAAATAAATACGGCACCATTTTATAAGGAGGTTTCACATGCGTGTTGAAGAACGATTATTAAAATATGTCTCTTACTGGACAACTTCTGACGAGGAATGCCGACAGATTCCATCTTCGGAAAGACAGTTTGAGTTAGGAAAAGTGTTAGAACAGGAATTGCGAGATCTCGGTTTAGAGAAAGTCACTTTAACCGATCACTGCTATGTTTACGGACTGTTGCCGGCAACGAAAGGATATGCTGACAAGCCTGCTGTCGGTTTTATTTCCCATATGGACACTGCTCCTGATTTTTCCGGAAAAGATGTCAAACCACAGATCATTCCGGATTATGACGGCAATGATGTTCTTTTAAAAGGAAGCGGCACTTATCTGAAAGTATCCGATTTCCCTACACTTAAAACATTAAAAGGCCGCACACTGATCACTACAGATGGAACAACCCTGCTCGGCGCTGACGATAAAGCCGGGGTTTCCGAGATCATGACGGCAGTGGAACAGATCATCACAGAAAAAATACCTCACGGCGACATTTGGATCGGCTTCACACCGGACGAAGAAGTCGGAAGCGGTGCTGATTTATTTGACCTTGACTATTTTAAAGCCAGATTTGCCTACACCGTCGACGGCGACTACGAGGGCGAAGTTGCCTATGAAAACTTCAATGCGGCAAGTGCTTCTTTTGAGATCAAAGGCGTCAATGTCCACCCTGGAGAGGCAAAAGATATTATGATCAACGCTGCCCTTGTCGGCTGTGAGATTGCATCTCTTCTTCCTGAAAATGAGACTCCTGCCCATACCGAAGGCAGAGAGGGATTTTATCATCTGACTGATTTTAGCGGAGACATCGCCCACGCCAAAGTGAATTATATCGTGCGCGACCATGACAAAGCCACTTTTGAAAAACGTCTTGATACACTGCGTGGCATTGAGAAAAAAATGAATGAAAAATATCACGCAGACACTGTAAAATTGAACATTCAGCATTCCTATAGCAATATGCTGGAAGTCATTGAAAAGAATGAATATGTCGTTGCAATTGCAAAAAAAGCAATCAAAAACGTTGGTCTGGAACCAGTCTCCCGCCCAGTCCGCGGTGGTACAGACGGCGCCAGATTAAGTTTTATGGGACTTCCTTGTCCGAACCTCGGAACCGGCGGCTATGGTTTCCACGGACCATTTGAACATATCAGTGTAGAAGGTATGGATACCGCTGTTTCGGTTATCAAAGAAATCGTAAAAATCACTGCCGAATAATGATCGGGAACGTTTTTCCTGTTACACAAAAAATCTGCCATACAAAAATTGCATTTGTATGACAGATTTTTTATTGTCTTAAATATTATTTTTTACTTTACACCGAAGTCTTTCTTCTATTATAAGTTTGCAATCAACGCTGCGATCTCATCCGGTGTCATAACCTTATTCGGATCTGACAGATCAGGCATTGCCGGCTCATCATCTACAACAGTTTCATCTTCCAATGGAATCTTCTCGACCGGAACATTATCATCCGAATCCGTCAAAGTATCTACCATTATATCATCATACTTGGATAAATCTTCCTCCGGAGAAGAAACTTCTTCTTTACCAATTGATGGTTCCTCCATATCAGATGGAACTTCCTCGATCGGTGTCTCCTCCATCACGGATGGTTCTTCTTCGATCGGTGTCTCCTCCATTGCAGACGGTTCTTCTTCGATCGGTGTCTCTTCCATCACGGATGGTTCTTCTTCGATTGGTGTCTCCTCCATCAGAGAAGGTTCTTCTTTTTCAATTTTATTCTCTTCTGCCAAGATACGTTCCTCGGTAAAAAAGTTCTGTTTTGCAGACTCTGCTGCTATCTTTGCATCAGCTCCGATCGTATTCAATGTATTCTGCAAAACTTCCAGCTGCTGTAATATTTTATTCTGATTGTCTAAAATATTCTGTGCATATGCGCTGTCATTTTTATTAGTTTCCGGTGCCGGATGCGAAACATTGTCTGATAAAACAGCCTCTAACATCGAAATCTTTTCCATGATGTGGTCATTGGAATTCATCAGTGCATCTGCATTCTCTTTACTTCTTCCAATGGAAACCTTTGCTACTGCTTTCTGTGCGTGGATAATATCCTCCACATTTGCTTTCCGGGACTGGTTTCCTTTTTCAATGAGTTCATACAGATCATCAAATGTTTTCCTCAATAAAAGATAAGACGCTTTTTCTGATTTAAAAATACTATCATACTGTTCTTCTTTGCGATTCTTTTCTGCCATCAGATAAATTGAAATGGAATCTACCAAAAAATAGATTGCAACCAGAAACAATGCTGTAATGATCGCCAGAATAATAAATTTCTGAGGCATATTGATCATTGCATACAAATCTGCAACCAGTAAAACTACCGCAATTAACAATGTAATATTTATGCGGAACCTGACATTTTTTTCGCTGTTCTTATCCATAAGAGCTACCTCCCACTATTGCGTCCTCCTTGACGCTCTCTGTGGCTATTTTACCATAACTTACACAAGATAGCTATATGCGAAAACAACAATCTTCAACAGAATACGACCAAAATTTCTTTTTATAATAAAATAAGCTGTCCGATCAGCTCTGCTCCTTTATAAAGATCGTCGACGGTTGTGTATTCACGTGTCGAATGTGCATTATACATTCCATTCGATAAAACAAGCCCTTCGATTCCGTTTTTTGCAAAACTGTTGTTATCACTTCCGCCGAACGTACCTGTAAGTTCACCGGAAAATCCTAAGATTTCACAGGCTTTTTGAAAATCGGTCACTGACTTGCTCTCAAGTGGTGTCTCATAGGCGGTCAGATGGATCTGGCTTGTCACCTCCGCCGTGGCATTGATCTTCTGCGCCTCCTCTGTGAAAATCCGTTCCGTCATGCACACTGTCTCCAACGCTTTCCCATGATCGTAACTTCTGATCTCTCCGGTCAGCACACAGCAGTCCGGCACAATGTTTGTCACTGTTCCACCCTGAATCGTTCCGATATTAAACGTCGTCTCTTCATCCACATGCCCCATGCAGAGGCGGCTGACCGCATTGGCCGCTGCAAAAATCGCATGGATCCCGTTTTCCGGTTCAAATCCGGCGTGAGCCGCTTTTCCTTTTATCTCAGCTCTCACGGAAATGATCGACGGCGCACGTCTTGCAGCGGTTCCCACCGCCCCGGACAGATCAAGCACATACGCCTGTTTTGCGGTTACTTTCGAATAGTCAAAAACATCCGAACCTTTGACATATAATTCCTCACCAATTGTAAACAGGATTTCAATTTTTTTATGAGGTTTTCCACTGTCAAGAACAAGTTGTACACCATAGAGGATTTCCAGAATACCACTGATGTCATCTGCACCAAGCACAGTATCCCCGGCAGAATGTATTGTTCCGTCTTTTTCCAAAACAGATTTTTTGCCGCTCCCCGGATCTACAACATCCATATGTGCGCAAAAAATAACCGGATCTCCTTCTAATTCTCCTTCTAATTCTCCATCTAAGACAGCAAAAATATTTCCGGTGTCACCACCATAATAAGCTCCTGCCTGATCTTTCTCCACAGAAAATCCCATGCTTTTTAGTCTGGCAAGCAGCCAGTCTGCGGTCTTCCGCTCATGAAAACTGATGGAATCAAAGGATACCAGTTGTTTAAAATCTTCTATGATGTTCTGTTTCCATGCCATGATGAGGTACCTCTTTCTGAATTATTTAATCTGCATTTAATTTAGTTTGATTTGAATTTAATCTACTCCGCAGTGCACGCCAGAAAAATCTTCGATTTTTCTGGCTGTCGGGCATTCGCCCTCTTCATAATATAAGGAATAAATTATTGCCTGCAAGCAGTCAAATTTATTCCTCACATTATGAACACTGCTCATTATATTACATATTCCGGTTCATTCAGCAGCTGCATTTTTCTCAGGAATTCTTTTGTCCGTTCATTCTGTGGATTGGTAAATACTTCCTTCGGCGTTCCATACTCCACGACATGACCGCCATCTAAAAATATCACTTTATTGGCAACATGCCTTACAAAGTTCATTTCGTGAGATACTAAGAGCATCGTGTGTCCCTCTGCCGCAACATTTTTGATTGTCTCAAGTACTTCACCGACAAGCTCTGGGTCTAAGGCTGAAGTCGGCTCGTCGAGCAGGAGCAATTCCGGCTTTAGGGCAAGTGCTCTGGCAATTGCGACACGCTGCTGCTGTCCTCCGGACAAATGTTTTGGATAATGATTTGCCCATGATGCCATTCCAACACGCTCTAATTCTTTTAAAGCAATTGCTTTTGCATCCGCTTTGCTCTTTTTCTGAACAACCATAAGACCTTCCATAACATTTTCCAACGCTGTCTTTTTCTCAAACAGATAAAATCTCTGGAACACCATGCCCGTACTCTTACGGAATTCCAGGCTGTCTTTATGTTTTTTGGAAAGATCGACCGTTTTTCCACCAAAAACAGCCTCCCCCTCCTCCGGGATTTCCAACTGGTTGATACATCTTAATAAGGTTGATTTTCCTGTACCGGACGGACCGATAATTCCGACAACATCGCCTTTTTCAATTTTTAAATTAATATGGTCTAATAC
>OJKQ01000330.1_pt1 | contig 35759 bp, 37 predicted proteins | sample 1596641 | NCBI WGS metagenome assembly OJKQ01 (sample SAMEA4350167, study PRJEB24818) | metagenome | biome: human; feature: gut; material: faeces | place: Denmark | collected 2013-09 | reverse complement strand
CGCGGAGACGTCCCAGTGTTCCGCAAGGGCGGGGACGAGCTTGCCGCTGGCGTCCTTACGGACAAGGCCGCTGTAAAGGTTCTCGCAGGCGATGACGTCCGAAGCCGTGGAGGCTACCTGCGGGTCGAGGTTTGACGGGATGGTATCCACGAACCAGGTAAAACTGGCCGAGCCCGAGCCGCACCCGGCCAGACTGAGCACAAACACGGCAGCGAGGAGGGCACAGAGCACCCGGCGCGGGCCGTGGGAAAGATTTTGTTTGGTAGATCGTTTCAAAGGGAAAGTTCCTTTCAGGGCGCTAGGCCCCCGTTTTGCGTGTGCCGGGCGCTGCAGGGCACGGGCCGGAATAACCCGTTGATGCAGCGTCGAAAAAAGGCGCACTGTAAGTGTAGCAGAAAGCAGGGGAAAAGACAATTGCCTTTTTGTGAATTTCTCAGGGGATTTTGTTGCTCCGTTTGGCGGTTTTCCGTTGCCAAGCAGACCGAAAAGGTGTAAAATGATTAACGGCCTAGCCCTCTCAGGCCGCCTTTTCGGCGTCCAGCTCCCCCAAAGGGGGAGCCCTTGGCAAAGAGGTGCTCTTTGCATGGACTGCCAAGGCCTCTCACTTTGGGAGAGGTGGCATCGCGTAAGCGATGACGGAGAGGGTGAGCCCGTTCACCTCCGCAGCTCTGTCCCCGGGAAATAGTGTGCCAAAATTTCCTCCGCGCTCTGTCCCTGCTCGGCCAGCGCCTTGGCACCCCACTGGCTCAGCCCCACACCGTGGCCATAGCCCTTGGTGGTGAGGAGAAAGCTGCCCTCCTGATACTGCACCGTAAAGCAGGCGCTCCGCAGGCCAAGCGCTTTGCGCAGGGCCGGACCGGTGACGCTCTGCCCGCAGACGGGCAGGGAGGCTACATAGCCCGAAGGGGTGAGCGCGGCTTCTCCGAACCAGTTGGCAGGTGCGGCAGGGTCAGGGAGAAGCCCCAGCCCGGCGAGAGCCTGCTGCATCTGTTCGGCGGTGAACTGGACGGTATAAAGGTAGTTGTCCGCATTGAGGTCGGTGGAGCTGTCCACGGCCACAAGATAGGGAAGGGCAGTGCCCCAGACGTTTTCGCTGGCTTCAGTCATGCCGTTGGAGATGGCAAAGTAGCTTGTCCCGGCGGGGGCGCTGCCATAGTAGAGCACATCGGTCAGTACACTGTCCACCAGCGCCGAGAGGCGGGCATAGTTTTCCTCATAGGCGGTGCCCCAGTAGCTGCGGAGAACTGCATCTGTTAAGTATCCCTGCCGCCGGACGGGGTCCACGCTCAGCCAGCCGGAAGATGGTTCGGCGGCATGGTCGCGGCAGTAGAGGGCATAGCTGTGGGCCGCGATGGCCTGCGCCTTGAGCGCCTCGTCCGGCCAGCTGATGGGCATTTCCGCCGCCACGGCACCGATCAGATAGTCCCGCCGTGGTACCGAGACCACGGCCCCGGCGCTCTGGTCGGCCAGCAGAAAGCTCTCGCTGTCCTGATCGGAGGGCGGCACGGCGGCGCTGTCCGGGGCGGTTTCCGAAGCCGCAGTGCCCGGCAGAGGAGCAGAAGAAGCCCCCTGTGCCGGGCCGAACACCGCCAGTGTCAGCCGGTAACCGGCGATCGGCAGGAGCGTACCCAGCACCAGCAGCAGGGCACAGAGGAGAAAGAATGTCTTTTTCATTGTAGTTTTCCCTCCCGGACAGGCATTTTTCTGGGCATAGTGTACCAGCCCGGCGGGGTGAAAAAGCGCACATTTCATCCAAGACTTGAATTTACTTCACAAAAGCGCTATCATAAGGGTGTGCCATCATGGTGGATGGCCGGAAAGTATATAAGAGAGAAATAAGAGAAAGGGGAAATTCGCGCATGAACTATACCCATGCAGAAGTAGCGTCGCTGGACCCGCAGACCATGCGGACGCTGTGTGAAGAGTATCTGGCAAACAACTACATCGACCCGGAGACGAGTGAGCGTCTCGGTGTCAAGCGCGGCCTGCGCAACCCGGATGGCACCGGTGTGCTGGCAGGCCTGACCAATGTCTGTGACGTTGTGGGCTACAAAAAGGATCAGGAGGGGCATGTCATTCCCATTCCGGGCCGTCTGATTTACCGCGGCGTGGACATCAACGAGATCGTGAATGAGGCTTACCGCAATGACCGCTTTGTGTTTGAAGAGGTCATCTGGCTGCTGCTGTTCGGCAGCTTGCCCACCCAGGAGCAGCTGGACGATTTCTGTGAGCTGCTGGCAGAGCACCGCGCCCTGCCCGATGGCTTTATGGATACCATGAATGCTCCTTCGCCCAATATTATGAACAAGATGCAGCGGTGCGTGCTGGGCCTGTATTCCTATGACGAGCATGCCGAGGATCTGACGCTGGAGAATATCCTGAACCAGAGCATCAATCTGATTGCCAGTATGCCCACCATGATGGTGAACGCTTATCAGATGAAGCGCCGCTATTATGACAAGCAGAGTATGTTCTTCCACATGCCCAAGCCCGGCCAGAGCACCGCGGAGCACATCCTGAGCACCTACCGCCCGGACCAGAAGTTCACCCACGAGGAAGCCAAACTGCTGGATATGTGCCTGCTGGTCCACGCAGACCACGGCGGCGGCAACTGCTCCACCTTCACCGCCCGTGTGCTGTCCTCCTCGGGCACCGACACCTACTCGGCCATTGCAGCCGCCATTGGCGCGCTGAAGGGCCCCAAGCACGGCGGTGCCAACCTGATGGTCAACCGTCAGCTGCAGGATATCCTCAAGCATGTGGAGCACCCGGAGGACGACGACGAGGTGCGCGAGTATCTGCGCCGCATCCTGCGCAAGCAGGCGGGCGACGGCTCCGGCCTGATCTACGGCATGGGCCATGCGGTCTATACCATGAGCGACCCCCGTGAGGTCATCCTGAAGGAGCGCGCCAAGCACCTGGCCTACGAGAAGGGCTTTGAGGAAGAGTACAACATGCTGTGCAGCATCGAGCGGCTGGCTCCCGATATCTTTGCCGAGGAGAAGGGCAGCAGCAAGCCGGTGTGCGCCAATGTGGACCTGTTCAGCGGCCTGATCTACAACATGCTGGGCATCTCTGAGGATATCTACACCCCGCTGTTCGCCATTGCCCGTGTGCCGGGTTGGTGCGCACACCGGGTGGAGGAAGTCATTTTTGCCAACCGGATCATCCGGCCCGCCTATAAGTATCTGGGCGTGCGCCAGAAATATAAACCAATCGAGGAACGCTGATGAACGCTTTATTTGTGCTGATTTTCACCTGTGGTGGTGCCCTTGCCATTGGGCGCGGGCTTGATCTTGCCCTGTGGACGGACTGGAATACCGGCCTGTGCACAGCGGGCTCTGTCTGGCTGCGGTACGGCGGCCTGTGGGCGGCGCTGGTCGTTGGCATCATCGCCGCCCGGAAGCTTGCCCGCCAGCCCCTTGTTCTGCGCAGTGCCTGCAGGCCGGTGGGAGTTACATCGGTGCTGGGCGGCGTGTGTGTCGGCCTGGCCGGTGCGGTGCGTCTGGCAGTGGGCATGACCGGCGTTGGTGCGCTGGTGCGTGCCGTGCTGGAGCTGGTGTGCGCTGTCTGGCTGATCCGACTGGGCCGCAGCTGGACGGATAAGGGAGAATACCGTCTGCCCGGCCGGAGCATGACCCCGGCGGTGCTTGGCACGGCGGTGTTCTACTGGGGGGTGCTGAGCCGCTTTATGGAGAACAGCTCCAGCTGGCACCGGGTGGAGCCGACTGCCATGGTTTGGCAGATGCTGGCTGCGCTGGTGTTTCTTTCGGCGATGGTCCGCGCCCTTTGGCTGCCGGAAACGTCCAACGGCTGCCAGCTGTGCGAGGCAGGGATCTGCACGTTCCTGCTCTGCTTCTGCTGGGAACTGCCCCGGGTGCTGGTGCTGCTGTTCCATGGCATCACGGCAGCCGACCTGCCCGAGGTGCTGTTTGGCTTTGGCATGTGCTGCATCGGCACGCTGGGGCTTTTCACTGTGGCGCGGGTGGCAGGAAGTGACGGAAGGCCTGCAATACCCCGACACGCCGTTGGTTGAATTGCTGAAAAGATTCCCATAAAAGCTGTTAAAATCGTTCAAAAACAAAAAAGTGTGAAATTACCTTGTTAATTTTTTGGCGGGCACTTGAAGGTTTCCGCGATTTGGTCTATAATAAAGCTACCGTGATTATTATCCGATAAAAGGGTAAGAACATTTAGGAGGTACTATTAACATGGCTGTTAGAGTTGCTATCAATGGTTTTGGTCGTATTGGCCGTCTGGCTTTCCGTCAGATGTTTGATGCTGAGGGTTACGAGGTCGTTGCAATCAACGATCTGACCAGCCCCAAGATGCTGGCTCACCTGCTGAAGTACGATACCGCTCAGGGTTCCTTCTGCGGCAAGATCGGCGAAGCCAAGCACACTGTCGAGGCTACCGAGGATTCCATCATCGTCGACGGCAAGGAGATCAAGATCTACGCTGTTAAGGACGCAAAGGATGCTCCCTGGGGCGAACTGAACGTTGATGTCGTTCTGGAGTGCACCGGCTTCTACACCAGCAAGGAGAAGAGCATGGCTCACATCCAGGCTGGCGCAAAGAAGGTCGTTATCTCTGCTCCCGCAGGCAACGACCTGAAGACCATCGTCTTCTCCGTCAACGAGAAGACCCTGACCGCTGAGGATCAGGTCATCTCTGCTGCTTCCTGCACCACCAACTGCCTGGCTCCCATGGCTGACACCCTGAACAAGACCTACCCCATCGTTTCCGGCATCATGACCACTGTTCATGCTTACACCGGCGACCAGATGATCCTGGATGGTCCTCAGCGCAAGGGCGACCTGCGCCGTGCTCGTGCTGGCGCACAGAACATCGTTCCCAACAGCACCGGCGCTGCTAAGGCTATCGGCCTGGTCATCCCCGAGCTGAACGGCAAGCTGATCGGCTCTGCTCAGCGTGTGCCCGTTCCCACCGGTTCTACCACCATCCTGGTTGCCGTTGTCAAGGGCAAGGATGTCACCAAGGAGTCCATCAATGCTGCTATGAAGGCTGCTACCTCTGAGTCCTTCGGCTACAACGAGGATCTGATCGTTTCTTCCGATGTCATCGGCATGCGTTACGGCTCTCTGTTCGACGCTACCCAGACCATGGTCGCTAAGATCGACGACGACACCTATCAGGTTCAGGTCGTGTCCTGGTACGACAACGAGAACTCCTACACTTCTCAGATGGTCCGTACCATTAAGTACTTCGCTGAGAACTGCTGATCACAGCTCTACGCTCAAAAGTGCTTGAGGTGCCGTGCTGAATAACAGCTAGTATCGGCTTTGCTGATACGAACATGCTGTGATTGGTACGACAACAGGATATTGAGTTCAACACCCTTCCTTTTGCGGGTTTCCGTGAGAGGAAGGGTGTTTTTTTATGTGTTTGAAGGATCTCCGCGATGAATTTCTGTACGACTGCGAATGCCGCCATCTTGCCAAAGGCTCCTTGCGCAACTACCGGGCAGCGACACGATTCCTGGTGGACTTTCTGGAATTGAGGCGGATCACCGAACTGGAAGAGGTCAAGCCACACCACATTCGGGATCTGATGAAGGAAAAGCAGGACATGGGCAGCACGCCACGGTACATCAATGATCTGCTCAAAGTCTGGCGGACCTGGTTCAATTATCTGGTGACCGAGGGCTATCTGGACGAACGGGACAACCCGGCCAAGAAAGTGAAGCCTCTTCGTCAGCCCAAAACCATCATTGATACCTTTACCGTGGATGAGATGAGGCGGATGATCCGATTTTACGATGGGACGGATTTCCTGTCGGTGAGGAATAAGACTATCATTATGCTGCTGTTCGACACCGGGATGCGCTGCAATGAGATGATCCTGATGGAGCCGGAAGATATCAAACCGGACTATATTCTGGTCAAGCATGGCAAGGGCAGCAAGGAACGTGTGGTGCCAAAGTCGCCTGCGCTGTCCAAGCAACTGATGAAGTATCGTACCCTACTGGATGCCTATTTAAAGGAATACCCCAGTCGCCACAAGAACCTGTTTCTCAGCAAGAACGGGAAGCCTTTGACGGATGAAGCGGTTGCCCGGATGCTGAAACATGCGGCAAAAGAGGTGGGAGTGTCGCCCTCGGTACGCGTTAGTCCACATACCTGCCGCCACACCTTCGCTCAGATGCAGCTGAAAAACGGCTTGGACCTGTACAGCGTATCCCGCTTGATGGGGCACGTCAATATCATGATCACGCAGCGGTACCTGCTTGGCATCAAGGATAAGGACATTGTGGACCGAGGGACGCAGACCAGCCCCCTGATGAACCTGTAAAAACTGAATCGTACACTTCAAGAGCAGTCCCGCCGGGTGGTGGGGCTGCTTTTTGGGTGGATGGGCATAAAAATACCCTCATTACTCTACGAAAAGAGAAATGAGGGGGATGGAATCAATCTACTTCGTTGTCCAGATTTTCGAGAAGCTCGGTAAAACTTGGCGTGGCATACTGATCGTTGAAGCTACTTAAATAGGACAAGCTCATAAGCGCCTGATTCAGTTGAAAGACAGCCTTGTTGTTGGAATGCTTCAGCAGGAAGATGAACTCGCGCCGCAAATCACCCTCAAACTGATGGGCCCTTATGGATAGCAGAAGCTGCACAATGACTTCCTGCCCAAGAGGATTTAGCTGGTCGAATTCGCATAGGGAGCTGTGCCTTTTGTCGCCTGGATCAAACGGAAAACGGTCGTTCTCTTCGGTATTGTACGGATCGTCTTCATCGGCGTTCTGCAGATTGGTAAATCCATCATCGGAGGAATGGCGCGCACGGTATTCGTTGCGTGATGGATAATGGTCGCACAAAATTCGCTCCACGCTGGGCACAGTGGAGCTCATTAATATTCCAACGGATACGTCCAAGGATTGTGCGATTTGCTCTAGCAGATTGAGGTCGAACCGTTCGCTGTCGCGATTTAACATGTTATATAAAGTGGTATAGGGGATATCAACCCTGCGGCTGAGTTCTTTGATGGAAATCCCCCTAGCTTCCGCAACGGCCTTAATGTTCTGGCAGACGCTCATTCTGAAACGCTCCTTTCTAATAGGTATTTATATAATATCATGGAGTTCTAAAGCTGTCAACAATTGCAAGAACGAAAAAAGCAAAAAACGGAAATTTGAAATTGCGGACGTTGCAAAATTCTCAAAATAAATATTTTGCTTCAAAAAATTCTTGACAAAGGTACCTTATGGTGGTATACTCACGACACAATGTTGACAAAACAGGAATGCCTGTGCGGCTTTCCAACGTTGACAATTCTTAAGAAGGGAGGAGTTCATCGTGAACAGAAATCTGGTTCCGTTCTTTGGGACGGGATAGGAAGATACTGCTGAAGCGGCCAGGAGTGGCAAGGCAGCAAAAGTGAAGGTCTGGTTGTCCTTAAGGACATAGCGTCCGGGCAGCGCCCTACCAACAAGGGGACCTGGACATAGACTCTGGCAAAATAAAAAAATGATTCGGAGGCGTTGATGATGCTGAAAATTTGGAACAACTATTATCTGGATGCGAACCGCGTGTGTTATACGTTGAAAAAGGCGCATACGAAGGCCGATGGCGGGGTGGAGTACAATATTTGTACCTATCATACAAGGCTGGAGGAGGCGCTGGCAGAAGCTGTAAGGCGCACGATCCGGGAGGGAGTCGCCAGCGGGGAGCTGAAGGAATGGGAGCAGGCGCGTGCTGAACTCCAACGGCTGGAGAGCGAGGCGCGGGGGCTGTTGCAGTCCATCTGCCCGGCGGACAAGGCTTTGACCTTAACTCTGAAGAGCAACAAATGTGCATAATGAAAGGAAAATTGATATGATCGAACTTTACTTCAATGATGCGAATCTCCTGCCCGAGAACCGTGAAGAGGAGCAGTATGCAGAGGCGGCACTAAACAACATTTTGGCTGGAAAAACGGCTGACGTGGAGATGTGTATCCAGCCCTGCTTTTACGATGCTCCGCTGCACAAAGGGTTGCTGTACAATATGGACGACGGCACAACGCTGCGGATCAGACCTATCCTGAATGAGGTGGGCGAGCCGGAGCTGCTCATCAGATGCGTTACGGAGGAGAGCGTCGAGACAGTCTACCAGAGGGGTGCGAATTACGACTAAGGCGAGCACCGAACCGACAATGAACCTGTTTTCAAAAATAAATTTTAATGAAAAGGAGCTATTATTATGGTTGAAAATAACGTAAAAGAGAATCTGCTTGACGATGAAGAGGAAATCTATGTGAACCTGAATGATCTGGTGAACCTCAGAGAGTCGGCGGAACTCAAGGAAGCCGCAGATGCATTTGAACGCTACTTGGAGGACTATGCGCTGGCAACAGGAATGCCGCAGAGCGTCTTGTCGGATATCTGCCATCTGTCTGTACAGGCAGCACACAGGGGAATGGAATTCTGCTTTATGAAAGGGTTCGAGCTGGGCGCTCGTGTAATGCGAAGCGCACTGGAAGAGGAGATGATGGAGGGGGGAAGCAGTGAGCAGAAGACAAGCAGCGGCATCATGGTACTACAGAACAAGCAAGAAGTTTGATGACGCTAACCTTGATAGCCTTTTAATCAACCAAACAGGAGGAACAAGACTATGACTGATATTTACATGAACGGTGCCGAGGTCCATGCCGAAACACCTGAAGAAGAGCGGGAAGCATCGCTGATTCTGAACGCAGCACTGTCCAGGAAAACGACTCCGGCGGACGGATGCATCTGTCCGACTCAAAGGGATTCCACGGTCGGTAAAGGCTTTTCGATGCGTTTTTGCGATGGTACGGATATGACCGTTACTCCTACCTTAGATGTAGGAGGCAACCCCGAAATGGAGATCTGCTGCAACATGGGGGATGTCGTTGAGGAGACAGCAGAAGAGCCGACCTACTATTATGAAGTGACGCTTGAACCAAAGCCTGTGCTGCGAAGCTATATTGCTGCCGCGTATGATCTTTGCAATGAACTGACCGACAGTGAGCTTGAGCAGATGGGGCATGACCGGAAAACGGGGCGCGTTCGTCTGTTGCATGCGCTGGAAACGGTGGATGCACTGGCCGATTACAGCGAAGAGGCGGCGACGGAAGAGTTCGGAAATTATATGGATGCGAATTTTCCCAATGTGACGTTCAAGCCGGAGCTTGTAAATCCCAGGGCGGCACGATGGTGTGGAATGTAAAGGATAAGGAGGAGACTGATGATGGATAACAAGACCTGTAGCGTGGACATTTTGAGCGTATCGCTGGGGGATGAAGGCTATTTGATCATCCCTCGTGAGACGCGTGAGCTGTGTGAGCCGCTGGTCAAGGCCGCAGATGCGCTGGAGAGGGCGCTGGGGGACCTTCCGGTTGATGAGGCGGACAAGAACAGGATCGCACGGTTGTCGGCAAAGCTGATGGCCCAAGCAGAACAATACGCTGTAGAGCTGGGGATCCAGGCATACTTGGAGTTTACCAGAACGCTGAGCCCTGAGATGAATGCTGAACTTGAAGGGCACAAGGACAATGAGGTGCCAGAGACATGATTCGAGGCACAGAAGGTCAACAACGTCCCGGGAGGTGCTGCATAATATGTGGAACCTAAAGGTTGCTCCGTACCCCGCCGGGAAAGAACTAAAAAATACGATTATAGATATGAAAAAGGAGATCAAAATGAGTTTTTTAAAAGATGTATTTCAGACCGCTGACGAGATCAAGCAGAACGAAGAGAAGTTCAAAAGTGCTGTGGAGGCAAGCTTTCATCAGCTGGATACGCTTGTTCGACCGTATCTGAGCGAAGTGCAGAACGAGACCCTATCTGAAATTCTGGAAGGGCTGGTTGCGTCCGTTGCCGAGCATTCGTTCCAAATCGGCTACAGCAGCGCCATGCAGACGTTTGCAGAAGCGGCAGCAGCACTTGAGGCGGGGTCCCATGTGCAGCAGTAAAACAAAAACCACCTTACCTGCGCCAACAGGTAAAGCGGCCATAGAGACGGGAATAGTGTGTGTTGATCTTTCCCGCCCCTATAATACCACAAAACGAAGCATTTGACCAGTTTTTCTGGGGAAACGCTAACAAACCGGCGCATGGTCTGGCAGGATGGTTGGGCTGTGCGCCTTATATTATTATAGAGGATATCAATATGAGTGATGAAAAGACACGTTGGCCATTCGGTGGTTTTTTCCTGAAGCCGTCCGATGAACAGAACGGGACACATGAATATGAGGAATATCTACGCAACTGCAAGGAGAGCCCATTGACCGAGAAAGAGCAGCAGGAATGGACAGAAAGCGCCCGTGCAGCGATTGCAGAGCTGGAACAATTGAACGCAGAGCCGGAGCCCACCAGACAGGCAGCAGAGGCGGAGGGAATATCCGGTCCACAGATGCCAGAGCCCGCCGAGCTGCAGAATGGGTGCTGTACCGGACAGGAGGCAGAGGAAGCGCCGGAGGTGGTGCCCGCAGAAGCAATCGTGCCATTGGGACAGATAGGAGGGGACGCCCCGGCGGAGAAGGAGCAGTGGGCGTATGCTTCAGGACTGATCGGTGATGCATTCCAGCATTGGGAAAATGGAAGAGTCCTTCTGGACATGGGAACCGGACGCGGCAAGAACGAATTTATCATTAAGAGGCTGGTGAGTTGGCGCATTGATGAAATGCTGACAAATATGATCATAGGCCGGGTTCTATGCCTCTGCCCGCTAAAGACCCTTCACGCCGAGATGCTCCAACGCAGAATGGAAGCCGCCAATGCCGAGTCCGACGGTGAGCCAACGGAAATAGCAATGACCTATGATGCGTTGTACGAGTTCATGCTAGAAGTTCAGACCTACCAGTATATCGAGGCAAGATACAGGAATGACCCGGCATCGCTGAAAAAGTATTTGGCGAGGTTCAAGTACATCGTCGCAGATGAGTGTCACTATTTTACGGATTTTTCCTCTTATGGTATCAATACCTATCTGTCGCTGGAAGTGCTGCAGAAGGCTGAAGCCGACCATGTGGTTATCTACATGAGCGCAACGGGAGAGGAGACCTATAAGCTGCTGGAGGAGACCGCAAAGATTCCCGAAGACCGCATCTACCAACTGCCGCAGGATTACCGGCATATCAAGCAGAAATACTTCTATTCGAGGGAAAATCTGGTCATGATGCTAAAAAGTCTCCCGGAAGACGAAAAAGCCGTTATCTTTGTATCGTCCGGCGAGGACCTGCTCAAAATGAAGGAGATATTCGGCGATACAGCTGCCTATTACTGCTCCGATAACAACCCGAAATACGGAAAGAGATTCAATGAGCTGACGGAATGTGTCAAGGACAGAGAGCTCCAAAAAAGATATTTTTTCACCACAAAGGCGTTTGGCATAGGCACCGAGATCAAAGACCGTACGGTAAAACACCTGTATATTGACCAATGGAAGCCAACGGACATCATTCAGTCAGCAGGTCGAAAACGTCCGCTTGATGTCGACGATACTTGCACGGTCTATTTTCGTGATTATGATGCGGACTGGTATTATGGTGACTTGAAGAAATTTAAGGCTATCGTGACAGAAGAGCTAAAGCCAGCAGTGGCATATCTTGCGGGGGCGGAGGCATTTGAAGTATTCCGAAACAGTGGAACGCCCGATAGTATCAACAAAAAAATAAGAAAGTGCAGGATCATGGAGTTCGATGATGCAAAGGGGGAATACCGCGTGAATCTGCTTGGCGTCCGACAATTGAAGCGTGAATTGGAGCTGCTCAACGAAATGCTCGAAACGTCATATAAGCAGGTCTTTGCAAAGTATGCGCCGGTGTTAGCAGAGGAAACGGTGCCGTATTGCTTTGACTCGGTGGCGGACTGGATAAAAGCGCACTTGAATCAGCCGATGTTGAAGGAAGAAATGTACGAAAGTATCATGGCCTTGAAGGTGTTCAAAGAGTATAAAGGACGTCCGATGGGGCAGGACATATTAAATCGTAAGCTTCAAATCTATGGCGTCGAGATCATTACAGTTCGAGAATTTAAGAGAAACGAGAATCGCAATAAAACATTTTGGAAATTGATTCGGATATGATTTTGGCGCAAAAATTGTACTTGCTCTATATAGAATAGGTACAAAAAATGAGCCAAATTTAGACAACAGAATAGAGAACAAGAGAAGAAATTGTTTGTGAGTGATTTGTTATTCGTGAATACTTTGATGTCGAGCTTGCGAGATATTAAAGTGTTTACGAAAAAAGAGAAAGAAAATGAGGGGGTGGGAGAAGAAGGAAACCCACCATGGATTCGATCTGAGGGAACCTGTTAAAGAATTGACGTGAAATAGTCAAAAATGAGAAGCAGTGGGGTGGTTTCCCCAATTTGAATATAGCTCGATGATGCGTCGATTTTGCACAAGTGTGGAAAGTGCGATGATGCGTCGAATACTGCTAAATTAGTAAGCGTCTGCCCGGCGGATGGCATCACAAATCGTTCGGAGTTCAAAAGCTCACCCCTCAAATAGAGGGTCGATAAACTGTTATCAAAATGATTACGGTTGGAAAAGCTCAGTGGACAAAACGACTGCTGAGATCCGTATTTTATTGATGGTGCAATCAATGAATATTATCTGAGTCGGTAAAAGTTCAACAGCGCTCAGATAGGGAGTCGTTATTTCGCAGTAGCCCTCGATTTGTGGGGCGCACAAAACTCCTCAGAGTAGATGACGGCTTTCTATGATGCTACGCAAGTTATGACGGACAATTTTACGGTATTTCGCTTTTTTGCAATTAACTATTACCATCAACACCCGTCATTTTGACGGTGGTTGAAACCAAATCAAGACAGTTCCGTGTGTGACTTCCTACCTCAATTACCAGGTAATCGAGCTCAATGGGTCAAGATAAGCTTTGTTGCATTGATGGAATCGCCATATGCGCCCCGTACCAAATAGTACACCCTCATCAAGACACAAAAATACCCCACTGATCGGCATAGAGTAGCGGGGTGTTGCTATTGAAGGGCACTTATTTCAGAATAGAGAGATCGTCATAGCGAGCGACACCATTATAGAGCAGCTCGAGCATGGTCACAGCAGAGGGGCGACCATTCAGAGGATAGCCAGCCAACTCCTGAACGCGATCGGGGCAGAGATCCCATGCGACCTTGGATGCCCGGCGGATCGTGCTCTGGACTGCTTTGGGCTCGTACAGCTTCTTGTCGGCAATGGGTGTGTAGATTTCTTTCTCTACAGCTCGCAGGCGGTTTTCGTCCTCGGCAATCAGCGTCAGAGCTTGTGATAGAATAATGTAGGCGTTCATGTTACGGGTGATTCCGACATAGCGCAGTACATCATTGATATGGGCGGATAAATTGGAAGTAACCATTTTGACATCATCTCCATTACATATATTTGGACCAGTTTTATCCAGTCCGAAATAATGTAACGCAAAATATGGCAAAACAGGCGAAAAGCGTCCAAATACGTCGTAAAGTGCCGAAATATGTCGCAAATGTACGTCAGTGGCGTACACCAGCGGGGGTGTGATGGGGGATAGGAGTGCGCGACAGGGTGGTTGACTCAACGCAACTCTTCAAGTGCACTTCTTGACCGAATACTGTATAAAAGGAGCCCTGCTACTCTTGATCGAACAGCAAGGCTTTCTGTCATATCCAGATATAGGGCGCATTCCGTCAAACCGCAAAGCTCCTCAGGAAAAGTATGAAATCATGGAGCGGAGGCTGCAAGAGTGCCCAAATGCCTGTTCCTATCAAATTCAGGAAGACTAGGCCGACATATAAAATCGGCAGGCCGAGCAGTGGCAATAAGATCATCAGAAGAATCCCCCAGTCGTCACCGCCGCCTCGATTTGTCCGGCCTGCATTTATTCTGGAGTAGGCTTTGTAATCATCGTACCAATCATGCTTGTTGTTCATAAGTAAGCCCTCCTTTTGGTTAGTTGGCCAATGCAGCAATGAAGGCAACCAGAAGATAGAGCACCAATCCGCCAGCAATCAGAAGACAGAATGCTTCACCGGAGCCTTTCCCTCCTCCGTTGCTCATCATGTTGTACATCATATAATGGTCAAACCAATCGTGCTCACATTTACGGCTCATAAGTAAATCCTCCTGTTATAATTGTTTAGAACCAGCCACGACGTTTCTTTCCTGCACTATACATCAATGCAATATTGTTTCTGTCTCCGTTGACATGACTTACCTCATCCAGGATCTCGTCATCATACGGAATGCCTTTTGCGTCAAGATGAGCCTTGAACCAATATCGATATTTGGAATGCAGATATCGGCCGGTTGGATACTCCGAGGGCCACTTCCCTAGACAGTTTGGACCGCCTCCATGCAAGCTCATCCATTCATCACGAACACGCCTGCGCATCTTGAGCGTTTCAGGGTCACCCTCCCAGCAATGAAATCCGGCTACTTGGTCTTTCTTTTTATTGATCCCTGCGTCCTGAACCGCGCTTACTCCAGTCGCTGCTCCCAGCCCCAGTAGACCCAAAACAAACGAAACTGCTCCACTCATAACGATTTCCTCCTGATTCTATGTTGGTTTCTTTTGACTGACTGAATAATATCACACTTGATGTCCGACTAATCGGATTTTCAAGTGCGCTTTTAAAGATTTTCTGGCTTTTGTGCTGATAAGTGCTCCCGAATCATCCGTTCCAGTGTCGGGCGGGTGACGTGAAGAGCTTCGGCCAGTTGTCCTTTGTTCAGTTCCCGGCGGGTGTAACGATCATATAGGGCAGGAAAGTTATCGGGCATGGCGACCTTCTTGCGTCCATTATAGACCCCGTTCCGCTTGGCGATAGCGATTCTCTCCCGCTGTCTGTCCAGCAGATTTTGCCGCTCAAACTCATTGATGGCTGCAATCATGGTCAACATCAGCTTTCCGGTAGGGGTTCCGGTGTCGAGGTTCTCTTTGTTGCTGACCAGATGCACGCCCTTGCTCTGTAACCGCTCCACGATCTCCAGCAAGTCCTTGGTGCTGCGTGCGAGGCGGCTGAAATCGTGAATATAGACGGTATCCCCTTCACGTACATAGTCGAGCATGGCTTGAAGTTGAGGCCTGTCCATGCTTTTACCGCTGATTTTTTCGGTGAACCACTTCTCGATGCTGTGCTTCTTGAGCGTTTCGATCTGGCGAGCCTCGTTCTGTTCTTCGGTGCTGACGCGGACGTATGCGACCTTCATAGGATGTACCTCACTGGCTGATATGAAAAATAGGGTCAGAGATGGGAGAAACTATTGAAAGGAAAGCCAAAACTGACCCTAAATTATAACTCTTTGATGGTTGTTCGGACTGCAAAATAGAGTACACTCTACTTTTTAACTGTGTTCTCCCTTAACCAGATAGTCCAGCGTGGTATGAAGGTAGTCAGCCAATAGCAAAGCAGACTTCAAATCAGGTGTTCTCCGTCCAGTCTCCCACAGACTAATAGCCCGGCGGGACAGGTTGAGGTCATCGGCTAACTGCTGCTGTGATAAGCCTGCATCCTTGCGCAGTGATACGATTCTGGTACTGATGGTTTCCATGATATCGCTCCTCTTTGTATGTGCACTCACAAAATGGACTACTCTCACTCGTCCCTTGCCTCTCTGTCTCTGAGATACTTAGTCAGCCTTCACGAACAGCTCCATGCAGTCCGCACAGATGACCCGCACTTCCTTGGTGCTTCGGATGATGGTGCCACACTTAGGACATACCCACCGCCGGGTACTGCTCTTTGCCTTGGGCGGTTTCGGTGCGCCGGTCTGGCTGCTGCCGGGTGCCTTGCTGCCTGCTCCGGTGCCTGCCATATCCGACCATGCCAGCCGTTCGCCCATCTGGATATCCTGCCAGCCTTGGAAGATGATGAAGTCCAGCAACTCTTCGGACGGGCTCGTGATGGTCCAGCCGTACTTTTCGTGGTGGTCGACGGTCAAGCCGTGTGCCTCGGCCTGCTCTTTAAAGCGCCGGTTGTGATAGACCCCGTTGTTGCTGGTGTCCTTGATGCCGGTCTCCATGCAGTACTCATGCACCATCTCGTGCAGCAGGGTGGAAGCGGTCTCCTCGATGGGGCGGTCAAGGGTGGCCGACGAAATATTGATCTCGTACTTGTTCTCACCGCCTGCCTGCCAGACCTTGGAACAGGTGATATGACCATAGGCGGACGGGGTCTTTTTCAGGCTGATGATGGGCTCAGGCAGCTTGCCTGCAAAGTAGTGCTTGTTGAGCTCGCGGAACATCTTTTCCAGCTGACCAGCGGCGCGGGAGGTTTTGACAGTCTGTTTCATGATTTTTCGGTCCTTTCTCTTGATAAAAAAGGCCGGGACAGGTATAATATTGGTGTAGCCCGCCCCGGCGGGTGTACGGCAGCTCTATACAACGCAAACTTTGGTCGGTAGGCGCTGTATGGGGCTTTTTTCGGGTGATGTCAGGTGATGCTCAGGCGGGTGCCGGTGACCGTTTTGCTGTACTGGTCGTACAGGTCGGGAGCTACGGCCTTGATGGCTCTGCTGTCCAGTCGGGTGCTGGAGAAATCGGACAGGCGGACTTTGTGGCAGCCTACTTCCAGATAGTTGGTGGAGCGCTCAGCCAGTGCCTCACGGATCTGGATCTTCAGCTGCTCCTGTTCAGTCTGTGCAGCCTCGATCAGTTGGGCGGCCTCCTTGTACTGCTCGACAAGGGTCAGTAAAACGTTGATACTCATGTGTGTACCTCTCTTCAAATCGTTGGTGAATGGTCGGATGTGAGAACCGGTGTTCCCGATGGCATGAGTATAAACTATTCACGGGAATATATCAAGATGGAATATTGTACAATGATCCGGGCGCAAATTTGTGCAAAATGTATATTCACGAGAATAGGTAACAGATGCTATAATAAGCACTATAATGTACGGGAGGAAAAATCAATGGCAAAGACGAGTGCAGCACAACAGCGTGCAGTTCACAAATATGTGAAGAATAATTATGACCGTTTGGAGCTATCGGTGCCAAAAGGAGAAAAAGCGGCTATCCAGCAGGCAGCGAAACAGGCGGGGCAAAGCGTAAACGCCTATATCTACGAAGCGGTATGCGCCAGAATGCAACAGGAAAACGCTATGTCAGACACCCCGGGGGTAGTTAAAAATCTGGTAAGGGATACTGACCCGGTAGAATGAGATAGTTGTTCCATCTCCCCAGACCTGATTAAAATCTATCAACAGAAGGCCTCTGCCTTTCACAGAAATGTGATGGGCAGAGGCCTTTTAGCGTAAAAAAAGCCTGACCCATGCAAAAGAGCACAAATCAGGCTGACAATGGATATGAAATTCTAAAATTCACTTAGAAAAGAGAGTACGCGTTGCAGGGAAAGCCGAGCAGATCGTTCGGTGAGCTATTGGATCTCTTGCTCCAGTTCATCGAACAGCGCACAGGAAAAGAACTGACCAAGCGTGATATCAAGACCATCACAGAGCTTTTTAATGGTGGCGATGGACACACGCTGACGGGATGGGTCGAGCATACTATATACCGTAGATGGTGTTACACCGGCACGGGTCGCTAACTCGTTGGGGCGTATCCCACGCTGGTCGCAGAGTTGTTCAAAGCGTTTGGCAACGGCATCTTTTACAGTCATGATGAAGTTCACCTCAATAGGATAGTACAGAAGTTCGTGCGGTTTTACGTACGCAGTTGCGTATATCGTGAAAGTATTTTATGCTGTAGAGAATATGTGGCTGCGTAACGACAAAGAATATATTTAACAAAAATGTATCCTCCACAGTGAAAATGGAGGACTGTGAGCAAAATATGGCGTTATTCAATTAGATTTAACGCTTTTCCGCCCCTCATTGACACCTGATGTGAAAATATCCGGTTCATCTCCCTGCGCTTTCGGGTCAGGTCAGAGTGCACATAGCGCTGCAAGGTGATGTTGGCGTTGGCGTGTCCCAACAATTCGCTGAGGGTCTTTACATCACACCCCGCCTGCAAACAGGTGGTAGCAAAGGTGTGTCGCAGCGCGTGCGGACGTACTTGCCGGACGGTCGCCTGTTTCAGATACGTCTTGACGCTTTTCCGATAACAGCGGGGCTCTGTAGGTTTGGATTCATTACCAGATAGAAACCATGTAGAATCACTGGCTTTTCCGCGCAGCTTTTTCAGCATAATAAGCAGTTGTTTCGGGATTGGAATTTCCCGGCGGGAGGTGCGGGTTTTGGGCGTTTGGATGACCACCTTTGTATGACCGTTTCCGCAGGAAATTCGGCAGACCGTCCGGTTGATCTTCAGCGTGCCGAGTTTCAGGTCAAAATCGCCCCATTGCAGGCCGCAGATCTCACCAATTCGAAGCCCCAATTCCAGCCCCAGTAGTAAGCCGATTTTGCGAGGCGTGGGGTTCGCCTGCACATATTGATGAAGTCGCTGCTGTTCCGCCGGGGAGAGAGGCGCAGAAATTTTGTCGATGGCTTTTGGCAGCGCAACTTCCAGCTCCATTGGACGAATCAAACGTAAATGAGCGGCATATTTGCAGATACGTCGCAGCATCGAGAGGCATTCCCGGGCGGAGGAGTTTCCCAGTGGCTTGTGTGCCGCATCTGTGGGCGTAATGATTTGCTGCATGGCCTGTTCCAGAAAGCTTTCCTCAAGGGATGCAACGGGCACCTTGCTCAAAACCGGAAGAAGATATTTGTGCAGCGTGTACGAATAATGCGCATAGGTGGATTCTTTTATAGCGTTTTTCAGGGAGTACAGCCACACCTCGGCCAGTACTTCAAAGGTCAGGTCGGTTTGATTCAGGTTGTAGAACCCCGCCTCCGCTTTTCTCTGGATTAGTACCCGTTTGACCTCCGCATAGGCCGTTCCGTAAACGTAACCCCACTGGATCTTCCCCTCCGGTGTGCGCGCCTTGATGTACCTGCCTTCCCACCGACCGTCCTTACGCTTGCGAATGTTTTCTCCCCGTCGCGCCATCGCTGTTTCCTCCTGCTGTTTAGACCCTCATCTGACCCCTTATTTTCTCAATCTTCGTTTATAGCTGGAATTATTATGCAGAACTGGGCAAGATACAAAAACAATCCGGCTTTCGCGATGTTTTTTCAGGGTCAAATGTGATACATTTATGATGTTTTCTATTGAATCCCAGATATAACCATGATAAAATAAGATGAGATTATAGACAACGATGTCAAAGGAACGGTATCCTCCATTTTCACTGTGAAGGATACCCCTTTACTGCGGAAAGGGGGGAACAAGGTGGCACTGCGTCTGTTTGAACACAACGAGAAAGCATATCATGCGGCAGTCCGGATGATGGAGCAGTATGGCAAGGCCGCAATTGTTCATCCCACTGGCACCGGAAAGAGCTACATTGCGTTTAAGTTGATCGAGGATAACCCGGAGAAGGTCGTGATCTGGCTTTCGCCCAGTGAATATATCTTCAAGACACAGCTGGAGAGCCTGAAAAGGAACGACCCGGATTTTCCGTTGGCAAACGTTCACTTTTATACCTATGCCAAACTGATGTGCTGCACCCAGGCGCAACTGGATGATATCGCAGCGCAGAAACCTGCCTATATTATACTCGATGAATTCCACCGTGCCGGTGCGGAATGTTGGGGCGAAAGCACGGTGGCTTTATTAAGGTTATGCCCGGACGCAAGACTGCTGGGCTTGACAGCGACAAACATCCGATATCTGGATAATAACCGTGACATGGCCGAAGAGCTTTTTGACAGCCGTGTTGCGAGCGACATGACCCTTGGCGAAGCAATCGTCAGAGGTATTTTGCCTGCTCCAAACTACGTAACAACGGTCTACCAATATCAGAAAGACTTGGCACGTTATCAGACAAGAGTGGATAATCTGCGTTCTCCCGGCATTCAGGATGTAAATCAAAAATATCTGGATGCCCTGCGCCGGGCGTTGGAACAGGCGGATGGTCTGGACAGGGTCTTTGCCCATCATATCACGAACAAGTCCGGAAAGTACATCGTGTTCTGCGCCAACAAGGAGCACATGGACGAAATGATCTCTCATGTGCCGGAGTGGTTTGCAAAGGTGAATGCGGAAGTGGCGGTCTACGAAGCCTACTCGGATGACCCCGGTACAGACAAGGCGTTTGCCGACTTCAAGGCCGATGAAAGTGACCGCCTGAAGTTGCTGTTTTGCATCGACATGCTGAACGAGGGAGTTCATGTAGAAGGCATTTCAGGTGTCATCCTGTTTCGGCCTACTATCTCACCTATTATCTACAAACAGCAGATTGGCCGTGCACTAACTGCGGGAGATAATTCCGCTCCACTTATCCTCGATGTTGTCAACAACTTCGAAGGACTATGCAGCATTGCGGGGTTACAGGACGAGATGCAGGAGGCCGTCCATCGGCTCTATGCCAACGGCGAGGGCGATAAGATCGTCACCGAGCGGTTTGAGGTCATCGAGCAGGTGCACGACTGCCGGGTGCTGTTTGAGCGGCTACAGGCAAGCTTGGCCTCTAGTTGGGACCATTATTTTTCGGAAGCAAGTATTTACTATGCGGAGCATAGAGACCTGAATATTCCAAAGCGTTATACCACACCGGCGGGATTGAGCCTTGGCGAATGGCTGACGACCCAGCGCCGTGTTCGTGCGGGACAGATTCCGGGGAACTTGACCGAACAGCAAATCGCACGGCTGGACAGCATCGGGATGGAGTGGGGCAACCGCAACGATGCCGCATGGGAACGTGGTCTGGAAGAAGCGAGAAAATTTCGGGAACAGTTTGGGAATTTGCAGGTCCCGGCGAAATACAAAACGAAAGATAACTATCCTCTGGGAAAGTGGATCAACAATGCGCGGAAACGCCGAAACGATGGAAAGCTGACGGAAGAGCGCATCCGACAGTTGGATCAGTTGGGGATGGCATGGAAGGTATTTGATGTCCGATGGGAGCAGGGGTATGCACTTGCGGCAGTCTATGCGCAGGAGTATGGAAATCTGGATGTTCCACGAGATTATAAAACAGCAGATGGAAAAACGCTTGGTCGCTGGATTCAAAATCAAGAACTAGCCTATGAGCAGAAAAAGTTGTCTGCGGATCAGATCAAACGACTGGAAACCATAGGAATGCAGTGGGGCAGTCGCTATGACCGCCAGTGGAACGAGGTCTATGGTGCCGCCAGGCGTTATTTTGAGGCAAATGGAGACCTTGATGTCCCGGTGGCCTATGTTTCGCCGGAGGGCTATGCCCTTGGAAAATGGGTGCGGCGGCAGCAGTATGCATATCGGAATCCGGAGAAGAGCAATGCAATTTTATCACAAGAGCGCATTGAGTTGCTGGATGCCATCGGAATGCAGTGGGAGAAACCGGACTCGTGGCAGCACCGGTACGAACTGGCGCAGGAGTATAAAAGATGCCATGGAAATCTGGATATTCCAGCAAAATACAAGACTGCGGATGACATTTGGCTGAGCCGATGGGTGTATAACCAGAAACGGCTGCTGCAAAGCGGGTCGGAAAAGTTGAGCGAAGAGCAAAAGAAAAAGCTAAAGGAGTTATTGGGGTATTATGTCAAAATTTCAGCATGATGTGATGTTGAAGATCGTAAAAATCATCGATTTGGTAATGATCACAATTCCGTTTGCACTTTGTTGGGAGCTGTATTATTCGTATCAGGTCTATGCAAAGTTTGGCTGGAGGGGCAACTGGACCATGATCGGTCTGTTTGCGGTGTTGTTCTTTCTGTTGGGTAAAGTCTACGATGCGTTCTGGATGTCTTTGCAGCGCATTTCAGAGTTGATCTATGGACAGGTACTGGCAGCCATGGCAACCGATGGCATTCTGTACGTTGTCATCTGCCTGATGGCCCGGCGGCTCTGCAATCTTCTGCCGGGCATCGCAGCGATTGCCGGACAGATTCTGATGGCTTCAATCTGGGCGAAGTTGGCGCATGGATGGTACTTTAATACATTCCAGGCCCAGCCGACTGCAGTCGTTTATGATGTTCGTCATGGATTGGAAAAGCTCATCAATGAGTACGGTCTTTCAAAAAAATACGATGTCAAGATGACATTGAATGTGGAAGAATGTCTGAGCGACCTGAGCCTGCTGGATGGAATGCAGAGCGTGTTCATCAGCGGTGTCCACAGCCATGAGCGCAATATCATCCTGAAATACTGTGTGGGACAGGGCATCAATGTGTTTGTGATCCCTCGTGTGGGCGATGTAATCATGAGCGGTGCCCAACCGATGCATATGTTCCATCTGCCCATGCTGCGTGTGGGCCGCTACATGGCAAGCCCGGAGTTCTTGTTTGTCAAGCGTGCCATGGATATTGTGATCTCGCTGGTGGCACTGGTTATCCTGAGTCCGGTGTTTCTGATTACGGCTATTGCAGTCAAATCCGATGGTGGTCCTGCTTTTTACAAGCAGGTTCGCCTGACCAAAGACGGTAAGCAGTTCGAGATTTTGAAATTCCGCTCCATGCGTGTGGATGCCGAAAAGGATGGTGTAGCACGCCTTTCCACCGGTGATAAGGATGACCGCATCACAAAGGTGGGACACATCATCCGTGCCTGCCGTCTGGACGAGCTGCCCCAGCTTCTCAATATTTTGAAGGGAGACCTGTCCATTGTAGGCCCACGCCCGGAACGCCCTGAGATCGCTGCCCAGTATTGCGAAGAGATGCCGGAGTTTGCGCTGCGCCTGCAGGCAAAAGCTGGTCTAACCGGTTATGCGCAGGTGTACGGCAAATACAACACCACCCCCTACGATAAGCTGCAGATGGATTTGATGTACATTGCGCATCCCAGCCTGATCGAGGATCTGAAAATCATGCTGGCGACGGTGAAGATTTTGTTCATGCCGGAGAGCACCGAGGGTGTGGCAGAAGGTGCGACCACGGCGATGGGGCAGGAGACGGAAGAATGATGCAGAATTACAGTGTCTTGATGTCCGTTTATTATAAGGAAAAGCCAGAATACCTCAAGCAGGCAATTGAAAGTATTCAAGCACAGACGTTCCCAACTGATGATTTCATACTGGTATGTGACGGACCACTGAATGATGCGCTGGACAAGGTGATTGCCGAAAAGCAGCAAGAGATGGGGATGACTTTAAATGTCGTTCGCCTTGCTAAGAACGGTGGACTAGGCAATGCACTGAATGAAGGCATCAAACATTGCAAAAATGAATTGGTTGCTCGGATGGATAGCGATGATATTGCATATCCGGATCGCTGTGAAAAACAGATGGCGGTATTCAACGCACATCCTGAAGTAAGTATCTGCTCCGGCATCGTGGAGGAATTTACTACTGATCCGAGCACTGTTGATGCGATGCGAGTACCACCGGAGTCGAATGCGGAAATTGTGGAGTTTGCAAAGAAACGCTGCCCATTTAACCATCCGTGTGTGATGTATAAAAAATCAGCAGTCGAGGCGGTAGGCTCTTATCAGGATTTTTATCTGCTGGAAGATTATTATCTCTGGCTTCGGATGCTGATGGTGGGGTATCAGGGTTATAACATTCAGGAGCCGCTGCTCCATATGAGGGCCGGCTCGGATATGTACCTGCGGCGTGCAGGTTGGAAGTATGCTAAGGCGCAGGCAAAGCTGTTCAAGTTCATGAAGCAGCAAGGCTTTATAGGAAAAGGGCAGTACATAAAAAGCTGTGTGATTCGTAGCGGGTCAGCGTTAGCTCCAAATTGGCTGCGGAAGTTTATGTTTGAGAAAGTATTGAGGAAGTAAAGCGAACATGAAAATTGCAATTTTGATTCAATACCATAAAAATCCGAAACAGATCAATCTTCTTCTGGATAGGTTGAATCACCCGGATATTGATTGCTAACCTAATATCGATAAGAAAGCTAACGTTTCCGATAATGTCGTTTACAGAGAAAATGATTGCGTTGCCAGATGAACAGCATGTTTCGGTGAAGCTAGCACAGAGTGTGCAGGCTACTGCAACCCTAAACCTTTTGAACACTGTCCTCTATAGTGGATTATGACTATTGCGGTTGAGTATTGGACAGGATTGATCTCTTTACTTAGCTGATGCGATTATAGAAAATATTTGAGAAAGTTAAGAAGATTTTTGTCCATTATTGGAATAGCTGGAATCATGGTACACATAGGCAAAACAATTTAAAATCAAATTTGTTTCCGCACTGATTTATTGAAAGAAAAGTGTGACAAAAGGTTATCAAGAAAGAGCGGGATGCGCTGACAGGTGGCTGCAACAGAACATGGAAAGTGATTGCAAGCTTACAAGGCGAAAAGTTGATATGAACATTGATAATAGTTTATTGAGGTGTGAAATAGTTGTATGATTTATAAAGATACACCCATAGATGTGACAGTTTTGATGTCCACATATAACGGAGACAGGTTTCTGAGAGAACAGTTGGATAGCATTTTTTCTCAGGAAAAAGTTCATGTGAGACTTATTGTAAGAGATGATGGCTCATCAGACAGAACACTTGATATATTGAGAGAATATCAAGCCGCTCATAGTGATATGCTGATTATATCCGATGGGAATAATATGCGAGCGTGTGCATCGTTCCTATATTTAATTCGTACTTATACTGAAGGATCATATTTTGCATTATCCGATCAAGATGATGTATGGGATACTAACAAGCTGATCTCTGGCATTCAAGCCATTCGAAATGAAGAAAAGAGGATGCCGAATATACCAATCCTATACTATTCTAATCTGAGAATCGTAAATGAAGATAATGAGTTCTCAAGAATATCTCATACGTCTCCGCACATTTCAAATAATAAATATGCTGCTTTGATAGAAAATTTGGCAACAGGATGCACAATAGTGTATAACCAAAAGCTGGCAAAAATGGCACAACTGGTAAAACCGATGGAGTATTCAATGCATGACGTATGGTTATATAGAGTGGCTAGCCTTTTTGGCAAAACGATATATGATTTTGAACCACGCATTAATTATCGGCAACATACAGGGAACGTCGTCGGAGCATCTTTGAGAAGACTAGGACTTGGTAAAATAAAAAATGAATTATTTTGGATATTTGATAGAACAAAGAATAGTTGGTATACAGACATTCAAATACTATATAGACAATTTAATAGTGTAATGAGTGAAGAAGACAGAAGTATCTCTCTTGAAATATTAGAATCTAGCAGAAATATGAAGACGAGATGGTGCGTGATGACAGATAAACGGCTTAAATCAAATAGCATATATCGAAATATCAAGTTTATGATAAAGGTATTATTTGGAAATGAATAAAAAGATAAGAGTAGCCTTAGTTTTTTGGGTGTACTGTGCAATACTCATTACGTTTAATGAGTTTATTGGGCTGTTTGTATCAAAAGCATTTATGCGTGTTGGCTATATATTTCTGATGGTGCTATTCTTCGGAACAACACTGGATAGATACAATTTTAAAGTGAAATTATCCAAAACTGACTGGATAGTTTTGACATATATTGCGTATACGTTTTTTAGGGGCTTATTACAACTAGTGAGTGGAAATGCTATAATCGGGACCGTCATGACGTGGGGGCAAAACTGGATTCCCGTATGTTCCTATTTTATAGCACGTGATTTGAAGGATACGGAAAGAAAAACTATTGAGTATTTATTTGTCTTGTTGTCAGCAATTAGTGTGACCATGGGCTTTCTTAACACCAAAATTAATTTTCTCCCAAAAGAGGGAGCGTTTGCTGGAGGCCTATACGCTGATACTGGAAATGGCTCGCTACAATTAAGAGGATACTCAATGGCAGGAATTGCATTGATAACCGGCTTTATCTGTGGATATTCATTATGCCTTCTTTTAAATCTTAAAATAGAGAAGAAACAAAAAATAGCACTAATTGTTGTTAATTTGTTTGGATGTCTTAATTCTTTATCTCGAGGTGCAGTAGCTTTTGTGGTGATTGCAGCTGGAATATATTTACTTATCTTAATGCCTCGGAAGAAAAAGTATATCCTAAAAAGGAAAGTAATCGATATTGTGATGATATCGCTGATAGGAATTGCATTTATAGCAATGAAAATTGACGAAATAACAAGTTCGAAGTTTTTTGGTAGATTTTTCACGGCAGGCATATCAAGAACAGAAGGCAGCAATTTCTATAGAACAGAATTTCAACATAATGCGTTTAATATGTTTATGCAGTCTCCTGTTTTCGGAAAAGGATATGGATTTACAGGATATCAAGCTATAAGTGCGGGTGTTGAAGGAACGATAAATACAGAGAGCTATATTCTCTCGCTTTCTATCAGTGCGGGAATAATAGGTTTGGTACTTTTTGCAGCGGTGGCAATTAAATCACTAATAAAATATGATAAACGATTTTTAAAATATGCATGCACTGTTACCGGTATGCTAACATGGAGTTGTATGTATATTTTATTAGATAGTGATTTAATTGGTCTTTTTTACTGGTACTGTATTGGCGCTCTAGGAGAAAGGAAAAATCCTAATGAAAAAAATACTGTATTGCATGCATGTGGGATGGAACTGGATTAAGCAACGGCCTCATTTTATAGCTGAGGAGTTGGCAAAAGAATATGATGTAACTGTAATAAGTGACTATAACTACCGTGTAAAAACTCATCATAATAGTAAAGCTCAAAATCTAAGGATAAAAAACTTTTATAAAATACCTAAAATCGATAGCACTAAACATTTATGTAAGGTGAATGTTTTTCTTAGAAAGCTTTATTATTTAAAATGCATAAAGAGCGAGAACCCGGATTGTATTTATGTGATGACTCCAGAGGCAATTAACTATATTCCGGATTGGTATACTGGTGTTGTTATATACGATTGCATGGATGATATGCTTTCGTTTGATTTTACACAGAAGAAGTATAATCAATTATATGAAGCCGAAAACAAATTGATAAATCGATCAGATATAGTATGTGTGAGTAGTGAAAATCTAAAAACAAAATTGCAAAAGAGATATTCAAAATCCTATAATAACAAGTATATACTGGTAAGGAATGGATATAGCGGTGAAAACATTTCGCTTTCCGATGTGCCGAAAATCAAAAAAGAGGGAAAACGGCATACTATATGTTATTTTGGAACAATCGCAAGTTGGATGAATTTTGAGTACATCATAAAAAGCTTGCAAGATCTTGATGATATTGAGTATCTTCTAATTGGGCCTAAACAAACGGGTGTGAAAGTTCCTTCACACAGTAGAATAAAATGTCCTGGATCTATTGCTCACGAAGATTTATATGAAGCAACAAAAGATGTGGATGCCTTTATTATGCCTTTTGTTGTCGATGACTTGATTTTATCTGTCGATCCTGTGAAATTATATGAATATATCAATTTTGATAAAAATATTGTGTGCGTAAAATATCCAGAGGTCGAAAGATTCTCGAAGTTTGTGTATTTCTATTCTGACTACATCTCGTATATTGATGCAATAAAGAAAGCTGCTTTTGGAACAGAAATTAAGTATTCAATAGAGGAAAAAAATAGGTTTCTTGAATCGAATACATGGAGTGTTAGAGCAAAGATTGTTTCGAAGATGATTGACAAGAAAATGAAAAAATGATCACAAAGAAGGAAAAGTAGGAGAGAGATAATGAAAAAAATAATGCTGGTGTTCGGTACTCGCCCCGAAGCAATTAAAATGTGCCCGCTGGTCAATGAATTAAAGAAACATCAAAGTATTGAGACGATTGTCTGCGTGACCGGCCAACACCGGCAGATGCTGGATCAAGTGCTGGAAGCGTTCTCGGTTGTTCCGGATTACGATTTGTCCATTATGAAGGACAAGCAGACCCTGTTTGATGTGACGGTGAATATTCTGGAGCGTATCAAAACTGTTCTGGAAGAGGTGAAGCCAGATGTCGTGCTGGTGCATGGCGATACGTCCACGACTTTTGTGACGGCATTGGCCTGTTTCTATTTGCAGATTCCGGTCGGACATGTGGAAGCCGGACTGCGTACCTATAACATTTACAGCCCCTACCCGGAAGAGTTCAACCGGCAGGCGGTTTCAATCATCAGTCAGTATAATTTCGCCCCCACTGAGCTCTCTAAGCAGAATCTGCTGAAGGAAGGTAAGGATCCGGAGAGCATCTATGTAACAGGAAACACTGCCATTGATGCACTAAAAACGACGGTTAGAGCGGATTACACCCACCCGGAGTTGGAGTGGGCTGATGGCAGCCGTTTGATTATGATCACAGCCCACCGCCGAGAGAATCTGGGTGAGCCGATGCGGCATATGTTTAAGGCAATCCGCCGCGTGATGGACGAGCATCCGGACGTGAAGGCAATTTATCCCATTCACATGAACCCGGTGGTGCGAGAAATTGCCAATGAGTATCTGGGCGACGATGACCGAATCCATATTATTGAGCCGCTGGACGTGCTGGATTTCCATAACTTCCTGAGCCGCAGCTATTTGATCCTGACTGATTCTGGCGGCATTCAGGAGGAGGCACCTTCTTTGGGCAAGCCGGTTCTGGTTATGCGGGACACAACAGAGCGTCCGGAAGGAATTGCTGCTGGCACATTGAAGCTGGTCGGAACCGAGGAGGAAACCATTTATCGGGAGTTCAGCCGTTTGCTGTCTGACAAGGCAGAGTATGATGCTATGAGCAAGGCAAGCAATCCCTATGGTGATGGACATGCTTGTGAGCGAATTGCAAAGATAGTGTGTGAAAAATAACATTATGAAGAAAAATGTATTGAAACTTAATGTAGTAGCGGCGCTATTCTTGCAAGTTCTAACAATGATAAGCGGTTTTATAATCCCTAAAATTACGCTCTCGTATTTCGGATCATCTGTAAATGGTTTGGTCTCATCAATAAATCAATTTTTGAATTATATAACATTGTTAGAAGGTGGCGTTGGCAGTGTTATTATGTCAATCCTTTATAGGCCACTCTATGAAAATGATCAAAAAAGAGTTAGTAAAATTATAAATACTACATCGAAATTTTTTAGGGTGATTGGAACCATTTATATAGGATATGTTGTTTTGTTGTCGATAATCTATCCTAAATATATTGCAAGTGATTTTTCGAAAGAATTCATTATTACGCTCATCTGGGTTCTAGCTTGTAACACCTTCTTTCAATATTTTCTTTCGATTACATATAGATTACTGCTTAATGCAGACAAAAAAGTAGCATTTGTTTCTTTTGTTCAGGCATTTGCTGTGATTCTAAATATAATATGCGTTGTTGTGTTTACAATAAAATTCAGAAACATAGTTATAACAAAAGCAATAAGTGCAGCAGTGTTTTTGATTCAGCCGATTTTATATCGAATTTATGTAAAAAAAGAGTACAAGATTGATTCGGAAGACGGAATGGATGAATTCACCCAATCACATCGTTGGGATGGATTGGGAATTAATACAGCATATTTCATTCATTCTAACACGGATATTATTATCCTTACTATTTTTACATCTTTAACCGATGTTTCAATATATGCAATCTATCTTTTGATAGTAAATGCATTGAAGAATCTGATTGGATCTATATCAACTGCGCTGACACCATCATTCGGTAGTGTTTTAGCGTCAGGCAATTCGAAGCAAGCAAATGAATTTTTTGATGCATATGAGCTCATCGTTTGTTTAATTACAACAATTTGTTTCACCTGTGGAATGATTCTTGTGACGCCATTCGTTGATGTGTATACAATGAACATTCATGATGCAAATTACCATCAGGTCCTTTTTGGAATTCTGTTAATGATTTCTGAAATGATATATTGCTATAGAGATCCATATGTTTCAGCTTCTTATGCAGCTGGTCATATTAAGCAAGTTTCAAAGTACGCTTACGTTGAAGCTGGTATTAATATTGTTCTATCTGTAATATTGGTTAGACGCTTTGGATTAATAGGTGTTGCAATCGGCACTTGCATTAGTATGGCCTATAGAATGCTTATGCAAGTGAATTATTTGAAAAGCAATATACTGAATAGACCATGGCATATATTTGTTAAGCTGTTATTGATAAATATAATTAGCGCAGTGATATCCACAGTTGTTTCTTTTAAGTTCATTGATCTTCATGTGCTTAATTATTTTCAGTGGCTAATAGTTGCTGTTAAAGTGTTTTTAATTGTTGTATCTAGTGAAATCTTGTTGCTTTTTCTCTTTGATAGAAAAGATTTAAGTTTACTTTTGGACAAGCTGCGTGAAAAGGAGAAAAATAAATGAATGAAGTGTGCGTATCTGTACAGCAAATGCAGAATATTGAATATAATATTCTTAAGTTTATCAAAGGTGTCTGCGAGAAAAATAATTTGCATTATTATCTTGCATATGGAACATTAATTGGAGCAGTACGACATAATGGATTCATTCCATGGGACGATGATATTGACATTTTGATGCCACGCAATGATTATGAAGAATTTGTCAAAGCTGTTGAGGCAGAAAACCATCCATATTATAAATTAGTTTCAAAGGAAACCGAAGAGAACTTTACTGCACCTCTCCCTAAAGTGATAGATAGTCGGATTGAACTGGTTCAGAATTATAGCTTTATCGAGAAAGTCATATTGGGACCTTATGTTGATTTGTTTATTTTGGATGGTTGCGGAGAAAGTGAAGAACAAGCGTCCAATCACTTCGAAACATGTTATAAAGTATTCAAAAAATGGTTGATAGCTGATACGGATTTCTCGAAGACGACAAATCACTTTACTGCACTGTTAAAAAGAATCCTCTACTTTCCAATCAAGAAAAAAGGATACGAATCTTTCCTGCATGACTTATCGACGGAATGTACAGTGTATAGTTATGAACAATCGAGTTATGTTGGAACCTTAATGTTTCCATCTGCAAACGGAAATAACAAAAAGTCGGAGTTTTTGGGCAATGTATGGTCCAAGAAATACTTTGGGGAAGGAGTAGAACTTGCATTTGGAGATGAGAAGTTTACAGTACCGGTATCGTATAAGGAAATGTTGAGCACGTGGTATGGCAATTTCATGGAATTGCCACCTGAAGAGCAACAATTACCGCATCATAAATATACTTTGAGAATTCCTGACGGTTTGGATTTAGAAAATATATAAATAGGGGAATGATATAAAATGTACTATTTGAATCCGTGCATACAAAACCTTGTTCGCGTTTTTGATCAAAATGAGAGAAAAGATTATCTGCGTCTTGACTTGAACGAAAACCCCGGCGGCTTACCTCGAGAATTTGTTGAATCAGTTCTAGCAGAAGTTACCCCTCAGATGGTGGCACAATATCCTGAAACGCTCCACTTCACACAAGTACTGGCAGACTATATTGGAACAGATATTGCTAATATTTGCATCACAAACGGTTCGGCGGAAGCGATTCGTTATGTGATACAAGCATTTACAGCTCCAAACGGCAGAATTGTTGGAGTCGTTCCTTCTTATTTTATGTTTCAGGTCTACTCTGAAATGTACGGTAGGGATTTTGTGAAAGTTCCGTACAATGATGACCTGACTATTAGTATTGACAATATTGAACAAGAGCTGAGCGATGATACGCAAATGCTGATTCTTCTTAATCCTAACAATCCTATGGGAAATGTATATACAGATGAAGAGTTTGAAAGGCTGTTCAAAATTTGCCAAGAAAAAGAGATTACACTTTTGATTGATGAGGCATATCATTATTTTTACCCCAAGACATTCATAAAGTATGCTTTGAATAATAGAAGAGTCTTCGTCACTAGAACGTTTTCAAAGCTCTTTTCAATGGCTGGGTGTCGCTTAGGATATGTGGTGGGTAATCCCGAGGATATCAAATATGTTCAGAAATTTTGCACACCACATAATACAAATGCTTTCGCAATGCTATTTGCAGAGAAAATCATTACAACGCCGGGAATGGTCGAGGGCTTGATAGCTAAATTCAACGAAGGAAGAAATTATTTGCTGAACAGCTTAGATGCAAATGGATATCGACACAAGGGCGAAGCCGGTAATTTCTTATTTATTGAGCCAAAGACGAATGCAGGACGCATTGTTGATCGAATGAAAAAGGAAATGAAAATCCTTATCAAAGAATATCCTAATATTGGTGAATTTGGAAATTGTTTGAGAGTCTCTATCGGTGAAAAACAGTATATGGAACAATTTATGGATTCTTTGCTGAAAATAGACAGATAAGAAAGCTAGATGTGAGTGATATGACAAAAGTTATAACATATGGTACATATGACTTGCTCCACTATGGCCACATTCGATTGCTTAAAAGGGCAAAAGAACTCGGAGATTATTTAATTGTTGGTGTCACCGCCGATGATTTCGATAAGGCGAGAGGAAAAATAAATGTACAGCAGTCCTTGATGGAACGAATTGAGGCTGTACGCGCTACAGGACTTGCAGATAAGATCATCGTAGAGGAATATGAGGGTCAGAAAATTGATGATATTCGTAGATATGGTGTAGATATTTTTACTGTTGGTTCTGACTGGAAGGGGAAATTCGACTATCTCAACGAGTTCTGCAAGGTTATATATCTTGACCGTACAGATGGCATCTCTAGTTCGGAGTTACGCGCTGAACAGCAAAGCTTAAGGCTTGGTATAGTGGGAACTTCTCCAGTTGTGGAAAAGTACATAACCGAAAGTAAATATGTAAATGGTGTTGAGGCCATCAATGCCCAATATCCCCAATATGGATTGGGTGACGATAAGGATTCGTTACAGAATGGGTACTCTTATTTACTAAAACAAGTTGATGCTGTTTATATAGGATCATCGCCGAAACACCACTACTGGCAAATTTGTCAAGCCTTAAAGAGCGGAAAACATGTGCTTTGCGAGGCACCGATCGCATTGACTGAAAAGCAAAGCCTAGAACTATTCAAGGTGGCACAGGATAATAATTGTGTCTTAATGGATGCCATTAAAACAGCGTATTCAATGGCTTATTCACGTCTTCTGCTTTTGCTCAAGGAAGGCATAATAGGAGATATTTACTCAGTTGATGCAACCTGTACCAGCTTGCGAAATTTGAGCAATAACTCATGGGATAGTATTTGTGAATGGGGACCTACAGCATTACTTCCGGTCTTTGATATTTTGGGAACAACATATAAAGCAAAACAAATTGTGTCGCATATGGATGATCAAAAGAAAGACTTGTTTACAAGAGTGACATTTGTATACGAGCATGCGGTTGCATCAGTGAAAGTTGGAACGGGGGTAAAATCAGAAGGCGAATTGATTGTATCTGGGACAAAAGGGTATGTATATGTTCCGGCACCTTGGTGGAAAATGGAGTATTTTGAGACCAGATACGAAGATTCCTCAAAAAACAGGCGGTATTTCTACCAATTAGATGGTGAAGGGATTCGATATGAATTGGTTTCTTTTCTTCAAACAATTCGTAAAGGGAAAAAAGAATCCTATATAAGAAAAAATGTGTCTAGTGAGATTTGTGGTATTATTGAGGATTTTTATAAAGGAACAGATTTTATAAAAATATAATACTTTACAAAAATACAAAAGGATGTGTTAGAACGATGCAAAAGAGGCTGTTAGTTCTTGGTGGAAGTCAATTTCAAATTCCTTTAATTAAGCGAGCCAAAAGTGAAGGCTATTTTGTTGGTGTTTTTGATATAAGTGAAACCGCACCAGCAAGAAAATATGCTGATTATTTTTATTCAGTTAGTCTAAAAGATAGAGAAGCCGTTTTGAACGCTGCAAAGAATTTTTCACCCGATGGAATCACTGTAGGAATGGTTGACATTGCTGTCCCTACATGTGCATACGTAGCGCAGGTTTTGAATCTTCCGGGTATGAACCTGAAAACAGCAGAGAGCGCAACTGATAAATACAAAATGATTTGTGCATTTGCTGCGGCAGATGTTCCTCACCCTAAATTTCAGCTTATTGAGAAAGAAGATTCTGAGATTGCTAAATGCAATATTGACTACCCCGCAATTGTAAAACCGATTGATATGGCTGGCAGTCGAGGGATTTTTCTTGTTCACAATGATGCGGAGTTTAAAAGAGCTGTGAAAGATAGCTCGAAACTTGGGGATAGTGGCAAGGTACTGGTAGAAGAATATCTCGTTGGCCCCGAAGTGAGTGTGGAACTTATAGTCAAGAATGGAAAGGCGCATGCAATTCAGGTGACAGATAAAACGACATCTGGTGCCCCCCATTTTGCAGAAACAGGTCATTTGCAACCTTCACAATTGGACAAAAATATCATCGATTCTGTAAAAAAGGTCGCTTGTTCTGCAGCGGAGTCGTTGGAGCTGAAAAATAGTCTTGGACATGCAGAGATAAAAATAACGTCTTCTGGCCCCAAGATGATAGAAATCGGAGCAAGGCAAGGCGGTGATGGAATCGCAGAGCAATTGATAGAATTGTCTGCCGGAGTGAGTTTTAATGAAATTGCTATTAGGATTGCAATGGGTGAAGATTTCTCTATTCCGGAAATGATAGATTCGACAGCAAGCTGTATCCGGTTTATTACATCGAAAAAAGGTATTTTGAGTGAAATCAAAGGTGTTGAAGAAGCACGGAAGATTAAATATATTTATGATGTATCAATTGATGGCATTGTAGGAAATCAGTACAATGATATGGTGGATAATTCAGGAAGAATTGGATATATAATTGCAAAAGCAGAGACTGCGTGGCAGGCTCAAGAGGCATGCGACAAGGCAATAAATACTATAATAGTTGCATATAAGCAATGAAAGGCTTGCATATGGAAGATTTAGGAAGCTATATTGAATTTCCGTTGGAAAAAGGCAAGGAATTATTTAAAGATATACCAGAAGGCAACATTATAAGATTGAATACCTGCCGTGCGGCAATCTATCATTCTGTTCGATGCCTTGGAGTCAATAAAGTGTGGATTGCAAAATATCAGTGTGATGTTGTTCGAGACTTTTTGCTGAGGAAAGGCGTAGAGGTTCTCTATTACGAGATCGATGAAGCTTTTAATCCTAAATTAGAGCGTAATGAAGATGATACAGCAATTGTTTTGACAAATTATTTTGGTGTTCTTGGTGATAAACATTTCAAACCCCTTATCGGAAAATACCAAAATGTTATTATTGACAACGCACAAGCTTTTTTTACTCCCCCCATGGACGGATGCATAAACTGTTATTCGCCTAGAAAATTTGTTGCAACTCCTGATGGAGCATATGTTATTGGCGAAAACGTTAATCGGTTTGACTATCCACAGGATTTGTCATCTCAAAATTCGGCATTTCTCTTTATGCGATATGAGTATGGCTGCAATAACCTTGGATATCAGTATAAAAAAGAAAACGATAAACGTATAGATGAATCGGATGTTTTATTGATGTCGCCGCTTACACATGCATTACTTGATTCCTTTGATTATAGTTCAATCTACGATAAGAGAAAAGAAAACTATTTATACGCAAAGCAGTTATTCGATAAACTGAATCGCTTGGATACTAGCACGCTGTTTGAGACAGAATGTGCGCCTATGGGGTATCCGCTATGGACAAATTATGAAATTATACCGGAGTTTCATAAAAAACATATCTACCAAGCGAGATTCTGGGAGTGGTTGGTCGATGATACTTCGAACAAATCACACAGTCTTGAAAACAATTTTGCAAAATACATTGCACTTCTTTGTACAGACCAAAGATACGGAAAAAAAGAAATTGATAGGCAGTTCCAAATTGTACAAGAAGTAAGAAATAGAAGATGAGCTGATGGGAAGAATCTCGAAGTGCTTTGAAATCTGCGGCTCTCGTGATGAAGTCACAACAAATGTGAATGTTCATTAAGCAAAGTCGATATATTTCGCCTTCACATTTCTAGTTGAGCGGAGAACAAAAATGAGTGAAAGTGGGATTGG
>OJKQ01000328.1_pt1 | contig 35884 bp, 43 predicted proteins | sample 1596641 | NCBI WGS metagenome assembly OJKQ01 (sample SAMEA4350167, study PRJEB24818) | metagenome | biome: human; feature: gut; material: faeces | place: Denmark | collected 2013-09 | reverse complement strand
CATTTGGGAGAGTAAGCCTTTGGCTTTCAGGGACAAGGCCCGGTTCCGCAGGTGGTGGTTTGACATGACCGTGTAGCCGCTGTTCTTTTCTACCCGAAAAACTGCCATTTCACGGATGCCTCCTTTCGTTGCAAACAAAAAAAGCAGCGTCCAATTGCTCCCGGTGATGGGAGAAGTGAACGCTGCGCGTACTTGATAATTTTTAGGTTGTGTGGTATATAAAAGGCAACTGTTTTTTCAATACAGCCGCCCATCGGGGTGCGATACAAGCAAGTTGCTATCCGATGACCTCAAAAAACGAATTGTACTACGATTGTTTTTGAAAAGTTCTGTATCACTACTCGCACCAAACCATGAAAATCCGAACCTTTTCTCGATAGGAGAAGGGTTCGGATTTTTTGTTTTCTTCGGAAAGCAAAATGAAGGCTCCTTCCCGACGGCTGTGTGTCCAAAACCTTATCAGAAGAACCGTATAACAAAAGTCACAACTGTAAAGGTGCCGTAAGGCAGAAAGGACACAAACATGAAGTACGATGCAAGAGCCTACCATTTCAACATGGATACCGGCTGCGTGGAGCTGCTGCTCCGGGATGGGAGAATGATCTCCATTGACTGCACTGGGGTCGAGGATGCGCTGGATGTGACCATGACACAGCGGGCAGAACTGGACTACCTCATCTACAATGACCCGCTAGGCTATGCAGATTTGATTCTGAACGGTGATCCAGAGGAATACTTGAAAAACGCATCCGGGAGCCACGGGCTGGAAATCTAACAAACGCCGGACATCACCATTTTTGAGCTGGTGTTGTCCAGCATTTTTTTGGAGACCATCCCAATAGTTGCGTAAACCTCCGGAGAGGTGTAAATTTGAACCGACCCATAAAAAGTAGACAATAGACAAAAAGCCTCCCCGTGTAGGGTAATAGAACTACACGAGGAGGTTTTGCTATGTCCGGAAAATACGTAAATCGCTATGCCTCGCACGCCTCCCGGAGAGCAGGCAGCAGCTCATCCAGCCGCCCGTCCAGTCCGAAGGACTTCTCTTTGATATTGTCCGCAATGTAGATCTCCCCCAGATTGATGGTCACATAAGTGGCATTTGGCTCGCCGGCCACCAGGCGCATCTTCCATGAATTTTATATATCTTCAAAAAATTTTGAGCAATAGTAGAATCTTTTGAAGAATACTAGTCTCATCTCATTCTTACTGCTTCAAATAGGCCAGCAGGGCTTCCGCCGATGCCTTGGCCCCGCCCAGGCTCCGCATATCCTCGCTGAAGGCGTGGGCCGTCTCCTTATAAGAAGGTTCGGTCAGCAGCTTTACGATAGCTGCTTTCAGTCCCTCGCTGGTGATGGCTTTTTTATCCAGAAAGGCGCAGCCAAGGCCTAGCTTTTTGATTTGGCGGGCGGTGATGGCCTGCTCCTCCATCTGGGGGATGGCAATCATGGGCACGCCATAGTAAATGGCCTCGCCGGTGCCGCCCATGCCGGCGTGGGTGATGAACACCGACGCCTGGGACAGGATATCCAGCTGGGGCACCATCTGACCGACTTCCACGTTGGCGGGGATGTCCTTCAGGCTGGCGGGGTCGATGGAGCCGAGCGCGGCAAAGACGTTGATGTCCAGGTCCCGCACTGCGTCAAACAGGATGGGGTAATACTCGGGCCAGTTGTTGAAGGCAGTGCCAAGGGAGGAATACAGCAGCGGCTTGCCGTTGTCGGGGGCTTTCCAGCGGCCGAAGGCGGTCCGCTTGCCGATTTGTACCCCGGTGAACACGAAACTGTCATCGAAAGTCTCGTAATTGGGAACCAACTTTTTCTGCATCATGACCAGGTTGAAGTCCCCGTGGCCGTCGAAGATCTCCTTGACGGTCAGCAGGCGGCAGCCATATTTTTCGGCATAGGTCTGGGCCAACTGCGCCGCGGCCTTGCGCAGAGGGTGGTCCGGCGGGCAGTTCTCGAATCCGGCGGCTACCGAGTAGCTGTCGTTGGAGGGGTAGCTGGTGTAGAGCATGACGTTGGCAACCTTGAGGTTGTCCGCCGCGATTGTGCCGGCAATGCCCGCAAAGTCGTGGACGACAGCGTCGGGTTTGTCGTTTTTCAGGGTGTCCAGCACAGTGTCGATGTAGGCTCCTGCCTCGTTTAAGAACAGGAAGGGCACCGCGGCGGCCACTCCGCCGTCATCCTCTTTTTTTTCGCCGGCCTCATTATGCTTGTCGTTTTCCGCCATCCAGGAGGGTACGGCGACGAACTTTGCCCCGGTGGGCTCGATGATAGTGCGGAAGGCTTCGGTGGTGAAATAAGTCACCCGGACGCCTTTCTTCACCAGTTCGGTGACGAGGGCCAGGGTAGGATTGATGTGCCCGAAGGCGCCCAGCGATACGAATGCGATATGCATACAAAAACTCCTTTCAAACAACAAAACAGCCATGCAGGCAGCGCAGGACGTTGCCCGCACGGCTGCGGGGAAAATAGGTGATAGCTTATTCTGTCAGGCCGTTGTTGGTGATCACTTTTTGATACCAGTAGAAACTGTCCTTTTTCACCCGGGCGCACTGCTTGGGATCGGTCTCGGTGCGGTCCACGTAGACTAAGCCGTATCGTTTGGCAAAGCCCTGGTGGCTGGACACCACGTCTACAAAGCTCCAGGGGCAATAGCCGAACACCGGCAGTCCTTCGTCAATCATGATGGCCAGCTGTTCGATGTGCTCTTTGAGGTACTCGATGCGGTAGGGATCATGGATCTGGCCGTCCGGGCCTAGTGTTTCGCTATAGGCCATGCCGTTTTCGGTGACGATCATGGGCAGACGGTAGCGATTATAGACCTTGCGCATCCCAATATGCAGGCCCATCGGGTCGATGCCCTTGTCCATGCTCGACACTTGCCTGCACAAGCTTGGACATTTCTTCGTTGGTGAACTTCACTTCACCGGAAAAGACTTTCTGCTTGATGCCGGGAGAGAGGTTGTCCGCGATGTCGATGCCTCGTGTATAGTGGCTGGCACGGAGAACAGAGGCACGGCTGACACCGTTTTCTTCTGCGATTCGGTCGCAGGTTTTCTTCCCGGAGTGGTGGTTATCATCGTGAGCACCACCACTTTTCTTTGCTAAAGTGTACTGATTGCCCCGAAAGATTTTTGCAGCCTTCTTCTCGGCTTCGTACTGCTTCCCAAGCAGATAGCGTTTCTGTTCGGGACTCAGGTTTCGCCGTCCCAACTGATTCCGGCAAATCCACGCAATGGCTTCTTCGCGGTTCTCAAATCGGAGCGGCATGGTGGAAAAATAAATCTCAGGATGCTTCTGGAGAATGGCATAACGATTGTGTCCATCAACAAGGGTATTACCCCAGACGATCAAAGGAGAGAGCAGCTTGCCCTCTTTGAGGATATTTTCTTCAAGCTGCTTGTACTCATCGTCCGTCAGCGGCGGGATCTGGTTCTGGAACTCCGTGTCGATTTTCAGATTGATCATACGCACACTCCTTTATCTCTCCTGCTGCGCCGGTTCTTCCTCCCGGAAAAAGGACGCAACATTCTGCTTTGCGGTTTTCAGTTTGAGCAGTTCTTCCTTGGCTTCCTTGTACTGCTCGTAGAACTTTGCCTTTTCGGATGCCAGCTGCGCATACTCGGCTTCCAGCTTTTTCGGGCTGGGCAGCTTGGTGATGTTGTTTGCCTTGAAATAGGCTGTTGCTGCCCGGTACGCTGTCAGCTCTGCACGGTGCTGTTCTTCAAAGGCTGTGGGTTGTTTTGCAGCTTTTAACTGCTGTGCGATGTTCTTGGTGCTGGTGTAGGCTGCGACGTGATAGCGCAGCTCTTTGTTGGCTTTCATGCGACCTTCGAGGTCTTTCACTACGGTCAGTGATTCATGGAACTTGGTGTCAAGCTCTGTGATTCTCTGGTCGAGTGCGTCCTCGTTGAGCAGACCATGTTCCTGCAAGAGGATCAAGGTCTGTGCCATAGCTTTGAGGTTGTATTTTTTCGCCCAACGCTCGTAGCCGATGCCCTTGCCCTGTTTCAGCTTCGCCTGAATATCCACCAGTTTCCCGATGCGGTCGGACTTAAACTGAATCGTGCGCTTGCGCTCAGCGTTTTCCTGCAAGGCGGCAAGCACGAGTCCTTTCTCAAACTTGTCACCGATGCTGTGCGCCCGGATGAACTTTGTTCTTCCGGCAGGCAGATAACTTAGGCATCCGCGACTTTCCTTGACGGTGATGCTATACTGCTGCATGAGCCTATCGGAAAACTCTTCAAAACTCGTTGTGCGGTACAGCACTGAAGAAATCTGTTTCCGCAAAGTGTCCTTTACGGTTTCAAACTTCTTCTGCTTGGGCGGTTGTCCGGCTGCGGTGAGGGCTGCGTTTGCAAGGTCGAGTTTCTGCTGCCCGCGCCGCCTTGCCCAATACTCAGCTTCGCTTACGCGCTCTTTCGAGCCGTTGAGCAGATCGATCTGGTACAGTCCGGCACTCTCGCACAGTTCCATGACCTCGACACGCAAATGCCGCATGGTCTGGGCTGTGCTGGAGTGCTTCATGCCCTCTAGCCAGTCGCGGGGCTTCTGCATATAGGGCTTGCGCTCCACCTCTCGCGTTCGGACGCTGCCGATCACGATGTGGACATGGATGTTTCCCGAATGGTTGTGCCCATCCGGGTGAGTGCAGACGATGGCAGGATGACCGGGAAAATTTTCAGAACAAAACTTCAGGCCAAGTGCCTGTGCCTTTTCCATGGTCAAGCCGTTGTCGGCTGCATCTCTGGGGTCAAAGCTGATGATATACTGGTGGCTTTTGATATCACCATGCTGGGTGCTCTTACCATACTTGCGGTTTGCCAGCAGACAGGCTGTTGCAAACGAGAAATCGCCACACTCAAGGGTGTCGAGCAGGTAGGATTCCCGCAGCTTCGGTCTGCCTTGTTCGTCCAGAAGCTGTTTTCCGGTGAACGCGTCGTGCTGGTAAACGAGGTACGCTTCGATGGCGGTGTAATCCGAGTTCTTAGAGCTGATATGCTTGAGCGTTGCCATACAGTTCACCCAGAACTTTCTCGGCGCTGAGCCGGAATGCAGTCAGGTCTGCAAGTTCGTCAAGGAGTTTCGCCCGGATCTGCTCGGTGTCTGCACCGCCGGAATTGAAGTGCCTTGCAAGCTGGTTGAGGTTGCCGCCCACCTTGTTGCACTGGGCAAGCAGGGTGGAAACAGCGGTCAGGGTTTCTTCTCCGCCGCCGGCAACGATGACCGTTTTCTCGATTTTGACGTTGTGGATGGCACGGCGGATGAAAGTGGAGAGGGAGAGATTCAGGAGTTTGCAAGTGAGTTCCAGTGACGTTTTTTCCTCCGCTGTCACACGGAACTTGATGACGTGCGTTTTGTTGTTCGGCGTGTCGTGGTGCTGGGAATTGCTAGGAACCGGTTGAACATTCGTTTTGGTCATTGTACCTCCTGTCTGTTCGATAACTCCTCGGTGAAGTTATGTAAGCACGACACGCCGTTGCTGTTCGCACTGTCAGGTGCGAACCATGAGCAGGGTTTGGGGCAGGCACGCCCCAACAAGATCACTTGGAAAACTCGCAAGAGTTTGAGAAGTGAAGTCCCGGATGGACAGGAAATTTTCAAGAATTGAAAATTTGTGGCCACGGGACGGTTCTTGCCCTCTACCGCTGCGCTCAAAATCAACTTTCGGCAAATGTTTCCGAATTGTTAAGACGCAAAAACAAGTAAAGGTGGTGCTGCTCATGTAAGGGGGTCACCGTTTACCCCGAACGAAGTTCCTGCCCCTGTTTTGCAGCGGCGTTGTCCGGCTCACCCACAGAAAGTGTGAGGTCATGGCACGATATCACGTTCAGACGGCTTATGAAGGATTCAAGGTTCGGTATGAAGAAAGCCGGGCGCAGTGCGGACACTACGTCTTGCTTCTTTCAAACGCAATAATAACACTTTGAAGTTGTGCAGTCAACAACCCAAAATGATTTTCGGAGATTTGTACAACTACATAAGATTTTATTTGTAAAAAAGAAAAATACCGCCCATGCAGTACAGGCGAAGGATTTTGTCGGGGTGAAACGGCGGCAAAATGATCGGGTGTGTTGCGGGGCGGTACGTTCTTTCTGGGCAATCATCTGCTGAAAGTGGTGGTTATCACGGTGAGCACCACCACTTTTCGGCAGGATTTGGAATAAAGGGTATCATGGAAGCGTGGGTGCGTCAAGATAGTTTTGGGGAATTCATTACGGTAAAGCGGTAGAAGTAAGACTTATGATGCCATGGAGAACCGTTTGTCTGGTATTAACAATTGAATCAAGAGCTCAAAGAACGCCATAAACGATCTTCCCTGAGGCCATCCCAATAATTGTGTAAACCTCCGGAGAGGTGTAAAATAGAAGCATCCGGATGGAGGAAAAAGATATGTCGCGAAAGAATCGAAGCCCGGAAGAAAAAGCCCGTAGAGCAAAGATCCGTGAACTGCTGCAGATGGCGAACATCGACAGCATGGACGACATCCAGGACTTGTTCAAGGAAACCATTGCCGAATTTATGGAGAATGGTTTGGAGGCCGAACTGGATGAGGATCTTGGTTACAGCAAATACGACTATAAGAACAAAGCTACGGACAACAGCCGGAACGGCCACAGCAGCAAAAATCTGCGAACCAGTTTTGGCGATGTCGAGGTTTCTGTTCCCCGTGACCGGAAAAGATGTTCTGGGCATGTGGGTCGGCGAGAATGAGAGCGCAAAGTTCTGGGCGACCGTACTGAATGGTCTGAGGAATCGGGGCGTAGAGGATATTTTTATCGCATGTACAGACAATTTGACTGGTTTCGATACAGCCATCCATGCAGTGTTCCCGGAAACGGAGATTCAGAACTGCATGATTCACCAGCTGCGGAATTCCAGCAAATACGTTTCTTACAAAGACCTGAAGGCTCTCATGTCCGATCTGAAAGCCGTGTATGCAGCAGTGGACGAACAGGCTGCTCTGGACGCTTTGGAAACTTTTGCGCAGAATTGGGACAATAAATATCCCAAGATCGCAAAGTCGTGGCGGGAAAACTGGGCCAACCTCAGCACCTACTTCAAATATCCTCAGGAAGTCCGCCGTCTGATCTATACCACGAACACGATCGAAGGCTTTAATCGGCAGCTGCGGAAGGTCACAAAGTCCAAGAGCGTTTTCCCGACAGACGACAGTCTGCTGAAAATGCTGTATCTGGCGATGATGGATATTACGAAAAAGTGGACGGGTCGGCGGCAGGACTGGAGCCGCATCCATGCGCAGTTGTCCATCTATTTCGCTTAGCGTATGCCGGATTAACACCTGCTGCGGAGGAATGTCAAGGGTATATGAACGGCTTCGCCGCCCTTGACAATTCCCCTTGCCTGCGTTATGTTGTTGTTAAGGCGACAGCCGGATTCGCCGTCTGCCGCCTCGTATTAAATTTGCTCTTGTTTTATAGCTGTCTGGACTTTACACAAAATTGGGGAGAGACTCGAAATAAAAGTTTTATTTCTATTGGGGGAATTAAATATGGACGTGTCAACTATTGTTAATATTATTTTATGTGTTCTTTCGTTTATATTAGCGGCCATCTCTGTTGTCACAGTTGTAATCACTTTACGACAGAATAATAAGATGATTGAAGAGTCAACACGACCGTTTATTTCGGTTTACACTGATGAAATTAACGCAGGTAATCCCTTCTTTTATTTAGTTATCAAGAACTTTGGAAAATCCACAGCTTACATAACAAAATTTGAGTATGACTTTGACTTCAATGGATGCTATAAAATCCGAAATGATAGAGATTATTTGCAGCAACTTAATAATGCCGTCTTGGCACCGGGTCAATCGCGAATCTGCACACTTGATTATCAGAGAATAGATAGAGCAGTAACATTTACTCTTGAATACCATTCTGGAGCTAAAAAGACATATTCAGATGAATTTACAATTGACTTAAAAGCGGGTGTAAGTATGCCCTATGGTAAAGTTGCGACAGAGGGTAAAGAACTCCGTACAATTTCCTATGCTTTGCAAGAAATGTTACAGAAAAACCTGTAAAGACCATGTGGCCGTTAAGTAATAGTATGAGAGGCTACCTATGAGCGATGTAATGACCCCGGAGCAGCGGAGCCGGGCAATGAGCCATATCAAAGGAAAAGATACCAGCATAGAGGTATTATTGCGGAAAGCCCTTTGGCACAAGGGCATCCGATACCGGAAGAACTATAAAAAGCTACCTGGCACCCCGGATATAGCGATAACCAAATACAAGATTGCTATCTTTTGCGACAGCGAGTTCTTCCACGGCTATAATTGGGAGATCAAAAAACAAAAGCTGGGGCACAACAGGGAATATTGGATCAGAAAAATTGAGCGCAATATGGCCCGTGACCGTGAAAATGATTTTAAGCTGATTGCAATGGATTGGGTGCCTATGCACTTTTGGGGACAAGAGATACAAAAACGGACAGAAGAATGTGTGGGAGCTGCCGAAGATTTGATTTTCGAGTTGCAGATGATGCAGTTTGATGGTATGATAGATGATATGAGGGACTGTGTTGAAGATATAAGATAATATTTGTATATCTTCAATGAAAAAATTGATGTTTTACAAGGAGTACCCTTATGACCATATCAGAACAGATTAAAGTGCTGTGTGTACGCTCCAATATCAGCGTTGCGGAACTCGCAAGGCGGATGGGGACTACACCACAAAATTTCAATTCAAAAATGAAACGGGAAAGTTTCACAGTCTCTGACTTAGAATATCTGGCGGAAACGGTGGGGTGTTCTTTTGAGCGCCATTTTGTCCTTCCAGATGGCGAAAAGATTTAATTAGGAGGACATACATGGATTTTCTGCATTACAAAAATAACGCCTCAAACCGGGATGTGATTTCCCTTTTTTCCGGAGCGATGGGATTGGATATCGGCCTTGCAAAGGCGGGGCTGAACATCGTGATTGGACAAGACTTTGACCCTGCCTGCGTAGCTACAATGCGGGCAAATGGCCACAAGGTATTGGGCGGAGATATCAGAGAAATTGATGCTGCAGATTTGCTCGAACAAGTTGGGCTTGCACAAGGAGAACCTTTCCTCATTTGTGGCGGACCACCCTGCCAGCCGTTTTCCACTGCCGGAAAGAGGCTAGGAATCAATGATCCTCGGGGAAGCTTGTTCATGGATTTTATCCGAATGATTGATTATATCCGTCCCCGGTTTTTCATCATGGAAAATGTAAAAGGGATTATATCTGCCCCGTTAAAGCACACTCCTCTTGCAGAGCGTGACAAAAATGATCCTGAACAACACTTGGGCACGGTTCTGGATGTTATCCTCTCTGAATTCAACAAGCTCGGCTATAAAACTGTGTATGGGGTTCTGGATGCTGTAAATTATGGCGTTCCTCAATTCCGTGAACGGTTTGTTTTGATTGGAAGCAGAGATAACGAAGATATTTTTCTGCCATTCCCGACCCATTTTCAAATGCACCAAGATCCTGCTTATCGCTGGCGTACGCTCCAGGATACCATTAAAGATTTAGAGCATGACTGCGGAGAATGTGCTGCGTTCAGCAAAGACCGTCTTGCATATCTCCGCCTTGTCCCGGAGGGCGGGAATTGGCGTGACCTTCCGGAAGCTGTAAGAATGGAGGCAATGGGCGGTGCTTATGGATCAGGAGGTGGAAAAGTAGGCTTTTATCGGCGGCTGTCCTATAGCCAGCCATCGCCTACATTAGTAACATCTCCTGTTCAGAAGGCAACAATGATGTGCCATCCAACCCAAGATCGCCCTCTTAGCATACAAGAGTATGCCCGTATCCAGCAGTTCCCCGATGATTGGAAATTCATGGGGACAAGTGTTGCGAAATACCGACAAATTGGTAATGCCGTTCCGGTAGGGTTGGCGTCAGCACTCGGGAAAGCGGTGCTTTCTGTTGCGGATCAGTCTGCCGAAATCCGGACAAAGCGGTTTAGAGGAACTGACATCCATCAAAAGTTGAAACAAGCTATCGAATTAGGAGGAAGCTGCTATGCCAATAAATAATAGTTACGATGAAGCTGCCATCGTGGAAGCGATTGCTACTGCGTTGGATAACTTCTATACGAACTTGATTAAAAAAGTAGACAGCCTAAATGTAAAAACTGTTATGAAACGCAAAAATCCGTATCTGTTCCGAGCCAAGGCTATGAATGGGGCGGCTCAGATTATTGATGCAATTCTTGCTGCTTTTGTGTCCTCGTCGGAAGAAACAATCTTCGGCAATGTATTCTTTGAGCCGATAGCCACCGCTGCCGCCCAGGGTCAGAAAGCATTGGCCGAAGGCGTGGACATTATGGTGGAACGGGATAACACTATCTATGCCATCGCAGTAAAATCTGGTACAAGCGTTTTCAATGCTGATAGCCGTAAGAAGCAGGAACAGAACTTTATGGCAGCCAGCAAGTTGGCACAGCAGGCGAAGAAACGCTTTGTCCCGATTGTTGGTTATGGTTATGGGAAGAAAAAAGTGTCCAATCGTGGACTGCCAAAATTCTATATGGAACTGGCGGGCAAAGATTTCTGGACAGAACTGACCGGCGATGAAGAGTTCTACATAAAGCTGATCCGCTTCATGGACAAGCTGCCTGAGAAGTATGTGGAAGAATTCGACGCATCTTACCAGAAGGCCGCAAACCGGCTCGTCCGAGAGTTTACCCAGGAGTTCTGCTTTGAAGATGGCAGCATTGATTGGGAGAAACTTGTTAAATTCAATTCTGGCAATTAACATCGGAGGGATAGGGCATGAGAGAAGCACTAAAGAATGCTGTACATAATGCAATTTTATTAGAATGCAAATTGCCGCATCAAGAAAGTGGCTTAGATAAATCATGCCTTTCTTCCCAAAATGATATTTGTTTCAGTAATTCTAATCCCCAAGAAATTTCCAAGATTATCTATAATGGTATTGTGGAATTTGCAATCAACGAATATGAAATTGATTACAATGCTTTAGAACGTGAACAGCGAAAAGCCATTCTTAGCCGTATTCGTTATAACCCAGAAGCATCTGAGGATACTAAGCTGAAGTATGGTTTTTATGGTGAAGTACTCTTGGATTTAATCTTGCGTGTGTTTTTAAATACGAGTGTTCTTGCCGCACGAGGATATTTTTATTCTCCTATTGAAAATAGCGAGGCCAAAGGTTTTGATGCTTTTCATTTAATGGAAAGAGAGGGAAATATTGACTTGTGGTTTGGAGAAGCAAAATTCTATGTGCAATATAAAAGTGCAATAACTCCCGTGATGGAAAAATTGAGTACTTCACTTTCAGATGGATATGTAAATCGTAACTTACTTGCAATCATTGATGAGCGCACCCATATCTCCACACATAATGCACAACTGGAAAATCTATTGAATTCATGGGAAGAAAACCCTGATATTAATTTATCTGAAGAAATAAAAAATAGAGGGATTCGATTAATATACCCTGTATTTATTGCCTATCAAAAGAATATTACTGATCAATATCATCAGAGCATAAAAAAGTGTATCGATCATATTGCTTCAGAATATATGCGGCTTAATATTGTTATACCTGCTTCGTTTGACTATCGATTATTCTTTATTTTTTTACCATTATCGGAAGTTAAACAAATCAAGGAGAATGTGATAAAATGGATAGACTCACGCGAACCGCTAATATAATTAAAGCGTATTATTCATATAAAAAGAATTCGGATTCCGCAACTTTTGTAAAGGAAGTATGTGGCTTTTTTGACTTTATAAAAGGTGAGCCTATCTCGGAAGCAGATATGAATTTTCTTTTGTTTTTGGCTAACGAAGCAGGAGTTCCACAATATTTTGACTTGCTGAAAGATAAATTTACGGATTGCCGCATATCTGATGAAAACATCAATGCACTTACCTTAAGTGCGTTGTTTCATGATGCCAGCCTTATTAGAGGGAATAATAAATTACATAGGTATCAAAAGAATGTTCTCGATAGCTTCACAGCAAGACAGCAAAATCGTTTTGTTTTGACTGCACCTACTTCTTTTGGAAAGACCTTTTTGGTATATGAGGTTATACAAAAGATGCAGTACCAGAATATCCTTTTGATTTTTCCGGCAATTAGCCTTTTGTCTGAAAATTATGCCCGTTTATGTAGTTCGGATACTTTTCAAGAGTATAAAATCCATTCTCTCAGTGAAGAGGAATTTAATCTCTCTGAGAAAAACATCTTTATTTTTACACCTGAACGTTTCTTGTCGTTTATGGACTCACATCAACACCTTCACTTTGATTTTGCCTTTATTGATGAAGTTTATAAAATAGATAATAGCTTTATCATTGACCAGGAGGCTATTGGCGAAAACGAACGTGATACCGCATATCGTTTGGCATTGGAATTTATTTGTAATTTAACAAGCGATATGCTATTAGCTGGTCCATATATGGCACTTCCTCAACCTAATACACAACAACATAAATCGTTTAACAATTTTGCGGAAGATAATGGATTTACTTTTTTGCGCTACAATCAATTTGAAATTGTTTCAAAAGAGTACACAACAGTAAAGAGTAAACAGCGCTATAATATAGATCAAATCCCAGTAGAAATAGGCTCCATAAGCAAAGGGCAAAAAATTGCCAATATAATTAAATCGTTAAGCACGCCTAAAGAAAATACGATTATTTATTGTGGCAGAAGAACCGATACAGAAATGTATGCCAGAACTTTATTAAGGGATCAAATGCTGATTTCTTCTTTTCAAGAAACTTGTTCAGGGATAGAAAGTTCTACTTATGAAATATTTTTAAATCATTTGGAACACACATTTGGCAATGATTGGATTGTATTAAAAGCATTGAAAGGCCGGATAGGCATCCATCACAGCCTTATCCCCAAATACATCCAAAAAGAAATTATAAATTTATTTAATGAGGGGACATTACTATGCCTCTTTTCGACTACGACTATTACTGAAGGCGTAAACACTTCAGCAAAAAACATAATTATTACATCAAACAAAAAAGGCATAAAACCTCTACGGCAATTTGATGCTAAAAATATAGCTGGTCGTGCGGGTAGGTTTTACCAACACTATTCTGGAAGAGTTATAGATTTAAATAATAATTTTGAGGAAATTGTGAATGGACAACCTGAAATACTGGAACATAAAAACTATGATATAACTTTTCCGAAAACGGATGTTGATTACCAGATAACAAAAGATAAATATTTATCTGAAGTTGAACGCCAAGATAAAGAAGATATCCAAGCTCAGATTATTGCATCTGAAATCCCATCAGAAGTATTTGATTGTTTCCGGGTTGTTGGGCCAAAAGATAAATTAACACTATACGGTTATATTTCAAGTGTGCCATGGTGGACTATTGAAGATATTAAACGTGTTTCAATAACATTGGCAGGCAGCAATGCACACCGACTATATTGGCCTGGATTTCAAGCCATTATGGATATTATCTTGCCCGTTGTACGCGAAGAAAAACTTAAACAACTTATTGTAATGCGAGTGGGACAGAACCAGTACTCGTTGATTACAGTTTTATTGAATTCATATCTTTCAGGTGGTTTTCTTTCGATGGTACAATATTATGTTGAACGGAAAGATAATCCCAAAACAAAGGATGAAGCAATGCGGCAAGTAGCTGACTTTGTTTACAATGTTTTTAAGTACCATTTAGTGAAATATCTCGGCCTTTTTGATGTATTCTTCCGATATCAAGTTTCAAAGTCTGAGAATATCAATATGGAAGAGGTAGCTGGATTAGGATTGCTACTTCAGAAACTTGAATACAATGCACTTTCACCCAATGCACGCAAAGTAAGTGATTATGGCGTACCATTTAAACTGATAGATTGTTATGATAGTAAATCGCCATATGACAAGGGCCAATTTGATGCTTATGAACAGCATATCGATCAAGAGATAAGCAGGTTGTTTACATAATAAGTGAGACCATCCCAATAATTGTGTAAACCTCCGGAGAGGTGTAAAATAGAAGCATCAGGATGGAGGAAAAAGATATGTCGCGAAAGAATCGAAGCCCGGAAGAAAAAGCCCGTAGAGCAAAGATCCGTGAACTGCTGCAGATGGCGAACATCGACAGCATGGACGACATCCAGGACTTGTTCAAGGAAACCATTGCCGAATTTATGGAGAATCAGAAAATTTTATAATAAAACGAGAAATAACTCTTGAAAGCGGCAGTAAAATATGATATATACATTATACGAAATATTGATTCGATGAACGTATCACCGTTCAATGATGTGTAAAAGTGAGGTGCTTGCCATGACCGCCGTGATCTATGCTCGTTATTCAACTGACAGCCAGCGCGAGGAATCCATTGAAGGTCAGATTCGGGAATGCACCGCCTATGCGGAAAAGAATGGCTTCACAGTGGTGAAGCATTACATTGACCGTGCCGTCTCCGCAAAAACGGACAACCGCCCGCAGTTCCAGCAGATGATCAAAGACAGCGAACGCGGCATCTTTGATGTCATCATTGTCTGGAAGCTGGATCGCTTTGCCCGGAACCGCTACGACAGTGCCCGGTACAAGACCCAACTGAAACGCAATGGTGTGAAGTTAGTATCGGCAACGGAAGTCATTTCGGCTGGCCCGGAGGGTATCATTCTGGAATCGGTGCTGGAAGGTTATGCCGAATACTACTCGGCTGATCTGTCTGAAAAGGTTGTGCGCGGCATGACCGAGAATGCTCTCAAGGGTATTTATAATGGCGGCACGATTCCGTTCGGCTACATGATCGATGAGACCCGGCATTACCAGCCCGACCCGCTGCTGGCTCCGTATGTGGAGCAGACGTTCCAGAAGTATGCGGACGGTGCGACCATGACTGACCTGCGGGATTGGTTAAAGGCGCACAACATTAAGAACTCGATGGGCGGGGAGATGTCCTACAATACGATTCAGCGGATGCTGAGTAATCGCCGGTACATCGGCGAGCTGCGTTTACGAGATGTAGTACAGCCCAATGCAATTCCGGCACTTGTGTCAGGTGAACTTGTCGGGGTAAGGCCCCTCCATCTTGCTACGCAAGACCGTTCTGTCGCTTAAAAGCCCCACTGGGGCTTTCATTGCTGCACTGCGCTCCGCAAACGCGAACCTGTTCAACAAGGTGCAGGAAAAGCTGGCGAAAAATAAAAAGGCCCCTGCCCGTCATAAGGCAGAGGAAAGCTATCTGCTTACCACCAAGCTGTACTGCGGTAAGTGCGGAGCGCTGATGTTTGGCGAAAGCGGTGTCAGCCACACCGGGAAAATGTACACCTACTATAAGTGTGCTGCTACCAAGAAGAAAAAGACTTGTGATAAAAAGGCCGTGCGGAAACAGTGGCTGGAAGATCTGGTGGTCAACGAGACCATGAAGCTGGTAGAAGATGACGCTTCCATGAATGCCATCATCGCCAAGGTCATGGAACTGCAAAATCAGGAAAGCACGGATTTGCCCATCTACGAAAAGCAGTTGAAGGAAACGGAAGTCGGCATCACCAATATGCTGAACGCCATCCAGATGGGCATTCTGACCAGTTCCACCAAGGAGCGGCTGGAAGCGCTGGAAGAACAGCGGAAAGAGCTGCAAGCCCACATTGCAGAAGAAAAGCTGGCAAAGCCGAAGATGAAAGAAGAATTCGTCCGGTTCTGACTGCTCCGTTTCCGTAAGCTGGATATGACCCAGCCGGAGCAGCGGCAGGCACTGGTGGATACCTTTATCAATGCCATCTATCTCTACGATGATAAGGTTCTCATTACCTTTAACTATAAGGAAGGCACAGAAACGGTCGCTTTCGGGGAAGCCGTGAAAGCAGAGAAAAGTTCGGATATGAGTGCGCGAGGTGCACCAGATATTGAACGTCAAATCGTAAGATTTGACGTTCTTTTTTGTTATGTAACCCCGAAAATTCGGGGTCTGCACGGTCAATGCACGGTTTTTGCACGGTTGGTGTTTTCATAGGAATCCTCTGCATGGGCTGGAATTGCTTTGAAATGCGTGGTAAATTTTGCATCAGGTCAGAAGAGCCAGACGGAGCTGCGCCTTTACTTCGGGGGCTGCATTCTTCAGAAGCTCCAGCAGAGCGGTCATAGAGATGGTCGGTTCGCCTGCAGCGGGTACAGCCTGCGGGCTGGGGCTTTCGGACTTAGCATAGAAGCTTTCCTCGAACTTCCTGCCCAGCTCTACACGGGAGGATTGCTGGATATGCGCATAGGTGTTCACCAGCATATCCGCCGTAGCGTGTCCTGCGGTGCCCTGAACGGCCTTCACATCGCCGCCAGAGATCATCAGCTGATAGGTGGCACTGGAATGGCGCAGACCGTGGAACACAATGCGGGGGAACTCCGGGTGTGCGTCCTGCCGTTTCAGGAACTTTTTGCGGATGAGCACAGGCTCAACCGCCAGATCGTTGGGTAGACGGAACAGCATTCCGCTGTCATGGTAACGTGCCGGGTCTTTCCTCTCGTCTGCCGCCAGCTGCTTCAGCCACTTTTTCAGTTCCTCTTTCAGTGCGGAGGTCATGAAGATGGTGCGGCAGGAGGATGGGTTCTGGTGCTTTTCAGGATGAGGGAAGTGGTGCTGCGCTCTAGTTTATCCGGGAACACCTTGATGATGCAGCCATCGTCCACCTGATTCAGGGCTTCTTTTCGCACCCGCTGCATGGACTTGTTGATACGGAACGTTCCGATGCCATCTGCGGCATCAAAATCGAGATCTTCCGGGGTTAGACCTACGATCTCGCCCTCTCGCAGTGCGCCCACCAGTGTGAGATGGACTGCCAGATGCAGGATGGGGTCTTCCATGCTGTCCAGAGCTGTCCGCATTTCCTCTACCGTCCAGATGGTGCGCTCCTGCGTGGACTTCTTGGGGCTGTCCACAGGAACAGGGCCTTTGACAAGGATGCCCCACTCTACGGCATACTGGAAGGCTGTACCCAGCAGCCGATGAACCTCGTGGATGGTGGTGCCGGATAGAAACCGCTGCTTCTGCTTTTCGGTCAGTTCCTGCTTCTTGCCCTCAATATACGAACCGCAGGGTGTTTTGCTCAGGGTCGTGTAGAGGTTTTCCATGTGGTAGGGCTTGAGTTTTTGCATCTCCATGCTGCCGATATAGGGGATAATAAGGTTCTGGATGGTGGAAAGGTTGGATTCGTAGGTTTTGGGTGCCCACTTGTGCTTGCTGCACTGCTTGGGCAGCCAATCCATGAGGAACTCTGCCACCGTCACCGAGGACGGAATCAGAAAAGTGCCAGCCGCCAGTTCGTGCTCGATCTGTTTCTTTCGGCTTGTTGCCTCCTCTTTTGTGGGAAAACTCTCCCATTTGTCGTAGCTCTTGCCGTGCTCATCTTCGTAGGTGTAGCGGACGCTGTAAGAGTTGCCGCGTTTTGTAATATATGCCATACTGTTGCCTCCTTATCAAGCTGCCCGGTTGAGCCACGCATCGAAGCTGTCCTTCGGTACACGGATGCTTCCGCCTACCCGCAGAACACGGAATTCGGTGGTGCTGTTGCACAGGTTGTAAGCAGAGCGCAGGCTGATGGCCAGCATTCGCGCGATCTCTTCCACCGTGTACACCAGTTTCGTGGTTGCCGGGCTGTCAGTTGGAGACTTGACGGCATTGGTTTGAGTGACCACTTCCATTGTAGTGGGATTCGTGTCCTTTTGCAAGAACTTATTCGTATAATTTTCAGATTTCACAGTTTCGGTCATGTCAGGCCGATTCAAATTCATAGGCAGACCTCCAATTCCTTGTAGCCGGGTGACTTTTGCACCCGGCAATTTTTGTTTTCCAATGTTTTCAGTTTATCCGATCAAGCGTTTCATGCGTTCCAGCTTTTCCTGCGCAGTTTCCTTGCGGAAACTTACACCGATACAGGAGATTGGGACGCATATTTCCAGCAGGCGGTCATAGATGCGGGCATGAGGGGTATCCTGTGGGTGGCGTATCTCGTCCAGCGTCAAGTTGGTGGTGACGATCAGTGGTTTCCGGCTGCGGTATCGGCTGTCCACGATGCTGTAGATCTGTTCCAGTGCGTATTTGGTGCCACGCTCCATGCCGAAGTCGTCAATGATAAGCAGGGGATAGCGACAGAGCTTGTCCACAATATCATTGCACCCGGAAAAGCTGCTGTTCAGCTCGTTCAGGATTCGTGCAAAGTTCGTCATCCGCACAGGCACTTCCTGTTCCATCAGAGCGTTCGCAATGCACCCGGCGAGGAAACTCTTGCCGGTGCCCACACCACCCCAGAGAAGAAGCCCAAGGTTCTCTGCGCGCATGGTCTGCCATTGCTCTACATAGCGGTGTGTGGTGCATCTGTGGGCTGCGGCCATTGTCGTTTTCAAACTTCCAGTCCAGCATTGCCGGGTCAGAAAATCCCTCTGTTTTCAGCCGCCGTACACGGTCAAGGTGCTTTTGCTGGCTGATAAGGGCTTCCTGCTTTACCCTCTCGGTGCGCTGGCAGCTGCATTCGATTGGGTGCTTGTTCTTGCCCATCAGGGCAATGCCTTTTGCGAAGAACGCTTCCCTTTGCGTATGACATTTTCCGCAGTACAGCAATCCATCCATGCCATAATAATCTTCGACATTTTCGGGAATACTGGAAACGGACTGTTCTAAAATTTTCTCGATCGTCTTTATAGGCTTTCTCCTTCCTTGAAGGTGTAGTCCGGGATGCCCGGTTTCGATTTTTGTTCTGCTTTCTGCCGTTTTGCCCAGATGCGCAAGGTGGCAGCATGGTCGGCATACTTCTTACCTGTGGACTGGATATAAGCCGAAAGTTGCTCGATCAGGCTGTCCAGCCCGGAAAAGTCAGCCTTGAGCTGGTTGTACTCTTTTTCCGTCAGATCCTCCGGCGGTAAAACCCGTTTCCTCATACGATTCTTTCAAATAATCCTGATTGTTCTGCTCCCATTCTTCGTTTGTCATATACATGGAAATGACCCTCCTTTCACTGGCGTTACAGAAAAACAATGTGGTCAATTTGACCACATTGTTTTCTGGTAACTGAGGAATCAACGTTTAGCCGTTCTCCCCGCATGGCTTTCCTGCCCCCTTCCGGCGGCGTTTTCCGGCTCTCCTTTGCGGGGTCATCGCCGGGTATCCCATGCAGACGGTCTTTCGATTTTCAAGGTACGGTGCTAAATTTGGCAATAAAAAATCGCCACACAACAACCTGAACCTGACCATCCCTTCTGGGATGGCCTTGGTTCGGGTTTGCTATGTAGCGATAAGAAAGTTAAAAACTTGCTCCGGCCCCTTCGGGAGCCGAGCTGGAACTCCAAGTAAATATGTTATATTAAATTGTTGGAATAGGTTACCACAAAAATCGAGCCATGTCAACGTGAACTTGTCGGGACAAGGCCCCTCCATCTTGCTATGCAAGACCGTTCTGTCGCTTAAAAGCCCCACTGGGGCTTTCATTGCTCCGCTGCGCTTCGCAAACGCGAACTTTTGAGAACACGCTGATTTCGGCAGCTTGCAAGAAAACACAAGGGAAACTTTGGCAAAAAGAGAGAGGGCCGGACGGTGCCAGCCCTCTTGACAGAATTATGAGATGCTCAAAAATTTCTGCTACTTTTATTGCGGTTTTCAAAAATAGCGCCGAACAGAACGCATATTTACGATATGCAGTTTGCGCATACTACTGCGGTGGGAAAATAGAATCAGGCAAAAGGATAAAGTGTCGGCAGGAAAAATACGGACACGACAATGAGGATGAGCGCCAGCGGGGTACCACACTTGAGATAATCCTTCAAGGTGTATCCGCCCGGCTCGATGATCATGATCTGGCAGGGAGCTGCCATGGGGGTCATGATGGACACACAGCTGGCTGTGATCACGCCGACCACGGCAGCACGGGGGTCTACGCCCATGCGGATACAGGCGGAAGTGACCAGTGGGATGAAGATGGTCAGGGTAGCCAGATTGGACATGACCTGTGTCAGAATGAAGGGAACAAGGAAGAACACCAGCATAATGATGTACGGATTGGTAGTATCGCCCAGCAGGCGGATCATCCAGTCTGCCACCACATCGCCTGCACCGGTGGTCTGGATGGCGTCCGACAGAGCCAGCACACCGGCAAACAGGAAAATGGTCGGCTGGTGGATGGAGTTGAGGGCTTCCCTCTCGGTCAGCACACCCGTCAGCACCAGAGCGGCAGCGCCGATGCAGGAAGTGAGATACATCTTGACACCAATGACATTTTCCAGCAGCATCATTGCAATGGAGACCAGAACGATCAGGACAGCCAGTTTGCGCTTGAAGGGGCTGAGTTTTTCGCTCTCAGAAGCCGTATGTGCTGCATCTGAAAACTGCTCGTTGGGAATATCCGGCATCAGCTTATAGCCAACAAAGGTCATGTACAGGATGGCAATGGTCAGCATCGGAATGCGTGCGATGGTGAAATCCCAGATGTGCAGCGGTGTCGGTGCGCCGGCCTGCATCATGACATCGTTCCATGTCATGTTGGAAGCACCCTGACCGAGAAAGGTCATCTGGGTGGCAATGTTGGCACAGGCCATAGAAGGATACAGCAGCTTGCTGCGGCTCACGCCGATGTCGTTCGCAATGCCTACCAGCAGAGGGATCATGATAGCGGCAGTTGCGGTGGCACTGGTGATGGCGCCCAGAAACGCACCTGCCACGCAGGAAAGAAAGATCAGCATCCGCATATTGTCCTTGTAGCGGATGACCAGGCTCTGGGCTTTGTCAATCAGGGGCGTTTTGGTCAGCCCTGCACCGATGACGAACATGGCTACGAACATGACCACGTTCGTGTTGATGAAGCCGCCAAAGGCCTCGGCAGGGGTCTTGATGCCGGTGAGGATCAGCGCCAGAATGATGCCGGTAGAAATGACCGAGAACGGGACTTTACCGGATACAAAGGCGATGATCGTTACAAGCAGGATGACCAGTGTGATCTCCAATGGGCTCATTTGGGTTGTCCTCCTGTGGATTACTTCCACCTTGCAGATGCAAAGCAGTGGCAAAGGTGTGTAGAACAAAAAGAACGGTCAAGATCTTCTTTGTCTACATTTTTTTCGTGCACATATTTGACCGCAAATAGCAACACCCCGGATGCTGATATGGCAGACAGCATCCGGGGTGTTTTGCGGAGAAGCAGGATAAACAGGGTAATGAAGATAGGAGTAAATGATAAGAAGTCTGTTGGATCTGTGAAAGCGAATATGGTTGTTAGAATTAACGTGATAGTGAGTTCATTTTAGGAGAAGAAGCTTTTGATGGATGGTTGCTCTCCGCAGGGTATAGGCAACGCTGGCTTCGCAGTTGGATCTTATTTGATGAAGCCAACGTGCTTGCAAATTTCCTCGACGGCCTTATCCTTGCGCTGATTGAAGATGACCTTGTTCTCTTCGAACAGGTTGCGACCCTCAGCGTCGATGGAAACGATCAGGGGGCCAAACTCGTTAACATGGCAGTGCCACAGAGTTTCCGGCATACCGAGGTCACGCCACTGGGCCTCGACGATCTCCTCCACCTCGGTGGCAGCCACAACGGCGTTACCGGCAGGGAAAACACAGTGGATGGCACCGAACTCCTTGCAGGCGCGCTCGGTGTTGGGGCCCATGCCGCCCTTGCCCACGATGACGCGGACACCGGACTTCTGCACGAACTCATACTCGAACTTCTCCATACGCATGGAGGTGGTGGGGCCCACAGACACCATCTCGAACTTGTCGTCCTCCAGAGGGCGAATGATGGGGCCGGCGTGGAAGATGGCAGCGTCCTTGACGTCCACAGGCAGCGGGCGGCCCTCTTCCACGAGGCGGCGGTGCGCCACGTCACGGCAGGTGGTCAGGTCGCCGTTCAGGTAAACGACATCACCGATATGGATGTCCTTCAGGTCTTCTGCGGAGACCGGAGTAGTAAGGATCTTCTTTCCGTCTTTAATGGTCAGCATTACAAAGTCACCCCCGAATGAGTATCAATGGTGTAGTTCAGATCTTTATCAAAAATGATGTGGCCGCGGCGATGGCTCCAGCAGCCCACGTTGACGGCAACGCCAATGGCAGAAGGATGGCGGGCAGTGTTCTCAATGTGCACGCCCATGACGGAGTACTTGCCGCCCATGCCCTGAGGACCAAGGCCGATGGAGTTGATGCCGTCCTCCAGCAACTTCTCCATATAGGCTGCGCGCTCGTTCTCGTTGTGGCTGCCCAGAGGACGCATCAGAGCCTTCTTGGACAGCAGAGCGGCGGTCTCAACAGAGGTGGCAACGCCCACGCCCACCAGCAGCGGAGGGCAGGCATTGATGCCGTAGCTGGTCATGACATCCATGACGAACTTGGTCACACCTTCGTAACCTGCACCGGGCATCAGAACCATGGCCTTGCCCGGCAGGGTGCAGCCGCCGCCTGCCATATAAGCGTAGATTTCACACTTGTCGCTGTTCGGGATGATATCCCACCACACGGTGGGAGTGCCCTTGCCCACGTTCAAACCGGTGTTGAACTCATCGAAGGTCTCAACACTGTTGTGGCGCAGAGGTGCTTCAAAGGTAGACTTGACCACAGCCTCCTTCAGCAGACCCTCCACCTCACCGATGAGGGGGAAGTCCACGCCGCACTTTACCCAGAACTGCAGCACACCGGTGTCTTGGCAGCTGGGGCGGTTCAGCTCCTTGGCCAGCTTCTGGTTGCGCTTCATAGTCTCGTAGATGACCTTGGACAGAGGAGCATCCTCCTGTGCGCCCAGCTCATCCAGCTTTTTGATGATGTCGTCCGGCAGCACCTTGGCGATATGGCTCACAAAGTTGGCCATATAGGTCGTCATCTGCTGCACCTGTTCCTGTTTGTTCATTCCAATACCTCCTTAGCTTTGGTACATTTTGCGCGTTGGTTCACTCATATTCAACGTTCCTGTCCGCTTTACTGCGGGAAGAACGGAAATGCGATGGGAAGGATCACCATGCTGACGACCGTTGCGATGAGGATGAGGGGCAGGCCAGCCTTGGCATAATCCTTGAAGGTGTAACCGCCGGCGGAAACCACCATGGTGTTGGCGGGCATACCGATGGGCGTTGCGTAAGCGCAGGAGCCGCCGATGACACAAGCCATCAGGACTGCGCGGGGGTCGGCACCCATGCCCTGTGCGATGCTCAGGCAGATGGGAACCATCAGGGCGGTAGTAGCAGTGTTGGACATGAAGTTGGTCATGACGCAGCAGAGCAGGAAGACCACCAGAGTCAGGACGTAGGGAGAGGGATTCTCGCCCAGAGCACCAATGACGATGTTTGCGATCTCTGCGCCTGCCCCGGTCTTATCCAGTGCAGAGGCCAGAGACAGCGTACCACCGAAGAGGAAGATGGTCTTGAGGTCGATGGACTTCAGGGCATCTTTCTCGGAGATGACACCGGTGAGAATCAGAGCCAGCGCACCGATACAGCCGATGATGTTGAGCTTGATGCCGATCTGCTTTTCAAAGATCATGCCCAGCAGGGTGAGCACGAGGATGACGAGGGAGAGCACCTGTTTCCACTTGGGAACATTGCTGAAGTCCTGCTCGCCGCTGAAGGAGTCATCATCGGAGACGGGGTGGTTGGGCAGCAGCTTCATGCCAAGGGTGGCATAGAAGAGGATGCCGACGGCGAGGATGGGCAGGCCCACGATGGCGTACTCGAAGAAGCCGAAGGACATCCCGATCTCACCCAGAGCGCTCTGGGCGATGAGGTTGCCCGGTGCGCCGATGAGGGAAAGGTTGCCGCCCATGGCCGCTGCAAATACCAGCGGCATCAGCAGCTTGGAGCGGGCATAGCCGGACTTTGCCGCAATGCCGATGACCACGGGGATCAGGACGGCGGCGGTGCCGGTGTTGGAGAGCACGCCGCTCATCAGGCCAACGATGACCATGATGGCCACGATGAGGCTGCGCTCGGATTTGGCAAAGTGGGTAACGATGCCGCCGATCTTGTTGGCCATGCCTGTTTCAAACAGTGCACCGCCGACAATGAACATGGCGACGAACAGGATGACGTTGCTGTCGATGAAGCCTGCAAAAGCAGTCTTGATGTCCAGCACGCCGGTGACGACCAGACCGATACAGACGATCATGGACGTTACGCCGAGGGGAATCTTCTCAAACACGAACATGACGACCGCGAAGAGAAGAAAGAGTAGGGTGATAGTTGCTGCTGACATACCGGGGAATCCTCCTTTAATGAAATATAATGTATCCATTTTTATCAGAGCAAAACAGCCCTGACTTTCGGAACGCCCCAGCTGCACCTCGTTGTGCAGAGTCTTTGCCGCCGTGCTGTGCCCTCACAGTCCTTTTTCGTTCTGGAAGGGTCTGCCCGGAACCTTGGAATTCCGGGAATCTCGGCAGCGTCTTTTTAAATTTTTATATTTAATCTGTGATAATGTATCCACTTGACGACACGAGAATACACCCGAAACAGAGATTTGTCAATCCCTTTTTTCGAGTTTTGTCGCATTGCACGGATTATGTACCAATTTTTGTGCACGCCAGACAAACAGTAGGATACAAGAAAATCTCCCTCCGCCGCCTTCTGCAAAAAACGTGCGATCTCCATCTGCTTTGGAGATCGCACGTTTTTTCCTTCTTTTATTCCAGCCGCTTTTTGAAATACCCCTCGGCACAGTAAATGGCACCACAGGGATTATGCGCCAGAACACGATCCTTGGCCACCAGCGTTGTGACCATGGCGTCCGAATACTTATAAAACATCGAGTCGTGTCCCACACAAAGTCCGACCTCAATGTTGAAATCGGTGTGCTGTTCGTTCAGAAGCTTTGCCTGTGCGATGGGGTTGCACATGGCCTCAAATTCGCCGGGGTGGATCTTGACCTCTTCCGGGATGCCCACTTCTTCTTTGGAGATGCCGCCGGTCTTGCAGATGACCGACACCACCTCAAACCCCTGCGCACGGAGCAGGTCGGCCACGATGCGGGCTTCCTTCCGCAGACCTTTGCAGAATGCAAGACCCAGCTTGTGGTAGCCCATCCGCTTGCAGAACTCCACCGTCTCCTTCAGGCGGGGCCATTGACAGTAGCCAAGCCCCTCAATGGCCGAACAGTTGACGTAGAAATCGTGATTCTCAGGCAAATCATAGCCGGCGCGGGCGGCCTCCATCACCGAAGCATTCCGCATAGGGCAGTTTTTGGGCATCTTTTCCGGCTCGTTGTTGGCGCAGGCCAGAACCGTACAGTTCGCACAGGTATACACTGTCTTGTCCTCCTTGATCTTATAAATAATAGGTCAGCGCATCGTCCATGCTGCGCAGGATGTGCTTTTCCATTTCAGCCCGTGCGGCCATCGCATCCCGTGCTTCCAGCGCTGCATAGATCTTTTTATGCTCGCTCTGGGAGTTGAGGGCATAGTCCAACTCGCTCATCTCCACGCCAATGGACAGGCCGTTCCACAGCTCCGAGAGAAGATTGCGCATTTTTTCATTGCCGGAAGCTTCCCAGATCTCAAAATGGAAGGACTGGTTGTAGTCAGTATAATTTCCGGCCTGCTGAAGAGAAAGAGCCTCCTCAGCAGTATCCACGCAGTTTTTGATCTTGGACAGGTCAGCGTTGTTCTGGCAGCAGAGCATACAGGCGGTGCCTTCCAAGGCAGCGCGCAGCTGGTAGTGCTCCCGAATCGTTTTTTCCGTTACGCCCAGCACAATGGCGCACTTGTTTTGCTTGACTTCCAGCAGACCGTCACGGGCAAGGATCTGAAAGGCCTCTCGCACCGGCGTGACCGACACACCCAGTTCCTGTGCGGTGTTTTCCAGCGTGAGTTCTGCGCCCTCCGGGATGCTTTTTGAGATAATGGCTTTCCGCAAAGCGGAAGCTACCCGCTCGCGGGCAGGCAGCAGCTTAATGGGTTTCAGTCCCAGCATATTGACTCCTTATCGTTAAAATCAGATGCAGCAGTTCTTCTTCATAGGCGTTCCATGCCTCCAGCACATCAGGGGAGCCCTGACGGTCCAGCATCAGCAGGCGGGCAAGCCGGTCGTTCACCGGCGTAGGACGTGCGCTCACGGCAAAGGCAATGTAGGTCTCCTGGATGCTTTCCAGCAGCTTGCGATGCAACGGATAGGGCAGGACGGTCCGCAGGGTACGGTGCTGCAGCATCTCGCCGCCTGCCAACATCGCATCCTGCGGCAGCGCACGCATCGCCTGCCGTTCCAGTTGTGCACCTAACGCCAAAATCTGCCGCAATGCATCTTCGTTCAAATCAGCAGCTTTTACATGGTTGTTGGGCAGGCGGATGATAAGACCCTGATATTCAAGGATCATCAAGGCCTCCCGCACCGGCATCCGAGAGACACCGAGACTCTCTGCCAGTTCGTTCTGGGTCATTTCAGTGCCCGCCGGGATCTGCCCAGATAAAATGGCCTGCTGCAGGGCTTCCACCACACCGCCGTTTTTCTTCTGGATGCCGATATATTCCATAGAGTCCTCCGTGCAAATGTCTTTTTTATATTGTATCCAATTTTACAATAAAAAGCAAGACTTCCTTTATGACAAACAAAAATACCCGGCTGATTCTTTATGAAAAATCTGCCGGATATAGACCGGATGCCCTTGGGGCGTTCCATTCTGAAAAATTGCAGGGCAAATGCAAGCTGTGTTAACTGTTATGTAACCTTGTCAATCAATCTTCCATGGTCACAGCCAAGTGACAGGTAGTGCTCAATCTCCCCACCCAGCACAAGCTGGGAGTACTCCAATGGCTTGTTATACAGCAGCCAGTCCAACTCTGCCCGCTGCGTCGGAGTATTGCCGTACTCGTCCTCGATGGCGACGCAGTCGATGGCAACGGCAGAGCCATCAGCGAACCGGGCTTCCACCCGGTTGGTGTCCATGTTGTAGCGGCAGGAAAGCAGTTTGTTCATAGGGAAACCTCTTTCTACATAAGATAGTGTCTATTCGATTGTCCAAATCCCTGCCATGAATCATAGTTGTGAATGTACATTTGATACTTGGTCTAAACAGGCAAGATTGTAGCTGCCGTGTCGGGCTTGAACCCGGCCGGTTTCCCGGCTTTGCATAAAAATCCGATCCCTGTTTTAAGAGGCTGATTTTGGCTCTGCACATTTTTGCACACTTTTTGCACACCTGAACGGCTGGATAACGGATGCAAGAGGGAATAACAGGTGCAAAGGATGCAGCAGATGCAAAACGCAAATTTACGATAAAGCGATAAAAACAACGAATCTGCGTAATTCTGAAAATTGACGATTGTTGCACGTTGGCTTCTCTTAATCAGTGGGCCCAGGGTTCGAGTCCCTGGAGGTGCACCACAACAACAAAATCCGAACTTTTTTCCAATAGGAGAAGGGTTCGGATTTTTTGTATTCTATGGGAGAAAAATTTCCATTGACTGTACCGGGGTTGAGGATGCACTGGATGTGACCATGGCGCAGCAGACGGAACTGGACTACCTTATCTACAATGACCCACTGGGCTATGCGGATTTGATTCTGAACGGCGACCCGAAGGAATATTTGAAGAATGTGTCCGGTAGTCGTACACTAAAAGATTAAAAAGTAATTGTCTGTCGAACAAAAATATTCGGCAGACAATTTTTTTCATAGATTTAGAAGTACTGTCAGTTCCAACCATACAAAAACGTTGGGTTCAACAGGTGAATCTTTGCACCGGAAAAATCAAGAATCCTCTCATCGCGCATCCGGCACAGCTCACGGGAAAGAGCACTGCGGTCCACACAGAGGAAATCTGCCAGTTCTGTCCGGGTGTAGGGCAGACTGTAACAGCCTTTTTCATCGGGTGTCAAGGTTTGAAGATAAATCTTCAGACGATCTCGAAGCCGTTTTTGTGCTAAAATACGCACTTTGGTGTTAAAAAAGAGAAGCTGCTGCGCCATATCCTGCATAAGATTTGCTGTGACTTGCATCCGGCAGGGACAGGTCAGCGTCTTCTGTGACATCAATGCGCTGAAATCCAGCTGCATTACGGTACAGTCCGAACTGGCACGCAGACAGACCGGACTTGCCGTCCAGCCAGTACAGGCCAGTTCTGCACCAAATACTTCTCCGGGACAAAAACGGCAGATGCTGATTTGATTGCCATTTTCATCATAAAAAAATTCTTCCATCGTGCCATCCAGCAGAACACCCGTATTGTGGCTCTGCTCACCCAGCTCGACGATGTGCGCACCACGAGGATACCCAACGTAGTGTTGTAGACTCGGCCGCTCTTCACGGCAGTCAGGGTGGAGAAGTCAGCACCGTCCACATTCCCGCTCAGCACGTCCTCGGTGCGCAGGGGCTGCAGGCCGGGACCATCCAAGAAAAGAATATCGGGATCCCAGCTATAAATCTGCTCCATGCTGGCCTGTGCAAAGCCAGTAGCTTCCAGTGCCTTATCCGTCACACCCAGACGCTTCATCCAGTAGGTTCCAAAGGTGCCCTGACCGGATACCTGCGGCACACCGTCTGCATACTTCCACAGGATCAATGCGCTGGGGCGATCTGTTTCAGGAACTTCTGCAATACGGGCTTCCACATCGGTCACGATCTCATCACCGGCAGCAACAAAGGCGTCGGTCTTGCCCGGTTCGTTGAAGATCTGCTCCAGCAGCTTCAGCCACTCTTCGTAACGTTCAATGGGATCAGCTTCCGTAGATGCGCCCACGGTAGCGAAACCAATGGAGGGGATTCCGCTGGCCTTCAGGATTTCGGCATGGGAGGAGTTGCCAGCATTGTACAGGATAACATCAGGGTTCAGCTTCATGATCTCCTCGATGTTCAGGTCGCTCTGAGCATAGACCGTATCGCTGGACTCCAGAAGCTCCGGGGCGATATTCTTCAATACAGTGTCAGAAATGACCGACTTGAAAGAGCCGCAGTAACCCACGATGTAGGGAGCACTGCCCTCAAAATAAGCCATGTAGGTGGACAGGATTGGAATCTGGTCGATGACGACACGGGTGACCTTATTAGGCACTTCTACTTCGTTGCCGCCGTGGTCTACGACGGTATGGGTACCGGTCTCATCTATAGATGCGGCAGAGGAAGTTGCTTCGCTGGATACAGCGGAAGAAGCCACAGAAGAAGCCGTGCTGCTGGAAGAAGAACCGCAGGCGGCCAGAACACCGGCTGCACTTACAGCAGCCATGGCAGTGATAAACGAACGACGAGAAATTTTTTTCATGGAAAACTCCTTTGATAAATCGATGGTTCTTTGGTTGTGGAAGTTAGTTAGTGATAACCAACTGCAGAGCATTTTATCAAATTCACTTTCCTTTGTCGGTTGCTATGGCAACGGCAGCGTAAATTTATGTGATGGTAAAAATAGCAACAAAAATAGGGTGCGCCCCTGAATAGGACGCACCCTGCCATCGCAATTCACGATTTGATTCGTTGATAACAACCGTGAATTGCATATCGCAAATCGGTCGTTGAGAATTGCGCTGTTTGTAAAACTTGCGATTAAGACCACAGACAACAGCGATATGTACAGCAGGGAGTTCCCCGTCGGAAACGCTCTGTTTTTCTTCATATCTGCTCAGCTTTGCAGCCGGAGCCATGCTGTATGTGGTGGTGGAGGAACTAATCCCGGAAATGTCGCAGGGGCAGCACTCCAACGTTGGCACGGTATTTTTCGCGGTGGGCTTCAGCGTGATGATGGTGCTGGATGTGGCACTGGGGTGACGGTTGGGGGTTCCCGAAAGCGAAATCTCTTTCGGGATTTCCGAAAATGCCTAAACTTCTTGACAGAGGAGACGGCAGGGCGTATTATTTTGGCAGAAGGACCGCTGAGAAGCGGCTTTTTATAAGACTGAAAGTTAGCTTCGCCTAACTCAAAACTCTGCCCTATACCCTATACGAAGAAATATATCTCTTCTATTTACAGGTGGAAAATAAATAGAGAAGGAGCGTATCACGATGAAGATCTACCATTTTGGTGCAGAGGATGCCCCGGTGCTGTTGCTGCTGCCGGGCACCTGTTGCCATTGGAAAAGCAATTTCGGTGCGGTGATCCCGCTTCTGGCTGACAGCTTCCGGGTGCTGTGCGTCAGCTACGATGGTTTTGATGAGACTGAACAGACCGAATTTCCCACCATGCTGGAGGAGACCGAAAAGATCGAGGCCTACCTCAAGACCCACTGCGGCGGTCACATCCGGGCAGCCTACGGCTGTTCTCTGGGCGGCTCGTTTGTGGGGCTGCTGGCGGCTCGGCAGAACATCCACATGGACTACGGCATTCTGGGTAGCTCCGATTTGGATCAGGCGTCGCCGCTGACGGCAAGCTTGCAGACGGATTTTCTGCTGCCATTGATCTACCCTGTGGTGCGGGACGGAAAGATTAAGGCGAAATTTCTCCAAAAGCGGCTGGACAAGTGTGCTGAAGAGTCGGGGGATTATGTCAAGGCTTTTCTGAAAATGTTTGGCGATGCCCGCCCTTATGTGACCATGCAGAGCTGCAAAAACCAGTTCTACTCCGATCTTATCACTCCGCTGCCGGATAAGATCCATGTGCCCGGTACCGAGATCCATATCTTTTACGCCCTGAAGATGGGCAAAAAATACCGTGCCCGGTATCAGCAGCATTTTGCACATCCTGTTCTCCATGAGCAGAACTTGCAGCACGAGGAATTGCTGGCCTGTCACCCGGAGCAGTGGGCGCATCTGGTAAAAAGCATTGCATTGTGAACGGTAAAACGTATCTGGAGCAAGCAGGATTTTGTAAGATCCAGAACCACAAAAATAAAAAGGGCTGGCTGTGCATCACAGCACAGAAATGAGGTGCGATCATGTCGAAAAAGGCAACGGAATTTCAAAGAAAAGCAATGAGCTGGATGTACCGGGGCAAGGAGATCTTCAAGCCATTGAACACCGGCTGGATCGACGAGAATGTTGCCTGCGTGCGCGAATGGGTGGCGAACATCTTCTTCTACCGCAAAGGCGATACGACCATTATGGTCGATGCGGGATATAACTACGACCGCCTTGCCGAAAAAATGGGCTGGCTTGGGATTGATCCGAAGTCGATACACCATATCCTTATAACCCATCAGGACACCGACCATGTGGGTGCGGTGGAAGCAGACAGTCCAGAGCTGTTCCGAAATGCGAATCTGTACATCGGTGAGATCGAGAACCGGTATCTCACCGGCGAGGTGCGGCGAAAAGTCATCTATCATTTCTATAAATTGCCGCAGGTCACGATCAACAACGAAAAAGTGCTGCTGCACGACGATGAGGTCATCGACATCGACGGGATCAGGATCGAGTGTTTTCTGGTTCCCGGTCATACATGGGGGCACATGGTATACCTTGTGGACGGGAAATATCTCTTTACCGGCGATACTATCTGGTTCGGCGCGGACGGCGGCTACAGCTTCATTTCCTCGCTGGCGGAGGACAATAAGCTGGCTGTGCAGTCACTGGCGGAGCTGGAGCGGAAACTGCGCGCACGTGGGCTGCATCCATATTTCATCACCGGTCACACGGGCTGGACGGACAATTTTGCCTTTGCGTTTGCCCACAAAGACAAGAGCTGTTCACCATTCAAAAAGCGAGTACACGACCCATCGGCACCCTATGATGCCTATGACGAATCGGACGACACCGAAGAAAATGCAAAGAGCGGTTTTCTGAAAGGCGTGGGAAGATGAGGGACAGCAAATTACAAATTGACCGTAGTTGCCATGTGCTATATTCCAAACCCTGCAAAAAGGAAATTCTGGCGAAAATTACTATGCACTATCCGGAGGTGGAGCGCGAGGCGGTCTGGGAGCAGGTGCAGCTGAGATACGCAGAGCTTCTTTCCAAGTGGCGCACCGACCTCGGCGGTAAAAAGAATTTTCACAACGTCGTAGGCGGCACCTACGACTGCATCGCCATCATGTGCTTTTACGATGTGTGCCGGGATGTGGTCACATTCCGCGAAATGGAAGAGATAGAAGAAAATCTGATCCTGCCGTCCTTCTGGAAGCTGCGCTTCGTTGACATCAACAAGCCATTCTGGAAAAAGCTGATGTATCGGGCATTCAGCACTGCCCAAAAGCACTGTGACACGTGGCATGATTACGAGATGGATGTTACGCCTTACGAAAACAGCAAGCCCATCTATTATGAATTTACGGCGTGTCCGGCGGCGGAATTTGCCAAGCGGTTCGGATTTGCGGACATTATGCCCGCCCTGTGCAATGTGGACTATGCGTCCATGGAACTGCTCCATGCCAAGCTCGTGCGGACGACCACCTGCGTGGACGGCTGCCGATGCGACTATACCATCTGCGGCGATAAGGATCCATACGTAAAGGAACATCCCGAATACCGGGATGAAAACGGATACAGGAGGAACAGGGAATGCTCTTACAGGTGATTCTGGAAGGTCTTGGGTTGGGAGTTCTGCTGGTTCTGGTCTGCGCCGTGGGCATCCGCAAGGGGGCTGTTGGGATGGTGCATCTTTACAGCCCGGCGGTGCAGCAGCGGTGCGTAAAACTGGGGCTTACAAGCCCGGAACGCATCCGACGCAACAGCCTGCTGTTCAAAGCAGTCTGCATTCCCGGCTATATCGGCTATGTGCTGGTCTGTGTCTATGGGATAAACGGTGCAAAGGGCTTTGTTCAGGGTTTCTGGCAGTTACTCGTCATCTTGTCCGTTATGAATCTCATGGACCGCCTGTTGGTTGACGGCCATTGGGTGGGGCACACGAACGCATGGACGATCCCCGGAACGGAGGATCTGAAGCCCTACATCACCGCAAAAGACAAACAGAAAAAGTGGCTGTTCGGCACGGTGGGTATGGCAGTCATAGCGGCGGTACTTGCGAGAATTATGATGTTTCTTATGGAAAGCTGAGGCGATATCAATGATGTTTCAAACTTATGGCAACAGGAATCATCCTGCGGTGCTGTTCTTTCATGCTATGGGTGTGACGGGGGAGAGCAGCGAACCGGTTGCAAACTATTTACAGGATCGGTATTTCTGCATTTTACCTACCTCCACCGTGTACTGCAAAGGGCAGAAATATGTCAGCAAGGCGGACGAGGTTCGTCAGGTGGAAGAATACCTGAAATCGCAGGGGGTGGAACGCCTTGAACTGGTTGTGGCTTCTTCGATCGGTGCTGACCTTGCCATGGCGTTTTTGACAGGCACGAAGCTGCCCATCGGACATGTTTTCTTTGACGGCGGGCAGTTTGCACAAATCGGAAAAGGTACGCGCCGCATGATGACACCGTTTCTGTATCTGGCCATCAAGAGCCTGTACTGGTCAAAGGGCGGCACACTGAAAAAGATCCTGTGGTGTGACGATGACTCCATAAAGCCGTATTTTATAGCCGCAGGGAAAAATCTGACCTACACAAATTTGCGGCGACAGATTCTGGACAGCCTGGAGGATAAACCCTTTCCAGCACTTTCCGAAGAACTGCAAAAGCATCTCTATTTCGAGTTTGGCAGCATAGAAGACCATTTCAAATACCGTCAAGCGGTGATAGAAGCCTATCCCTGCGGCCATTATCCCGTGTTTGAGGGATACGATCACATGCAATATCAGATTCGTGATCCGAAGGGCTTTGCTGAAATGCTGGCATTTATCGCTGAGCAGGACGGTATGCCGAAGCTGCCGTTTATCAGAAAGTGAGAGGACCCGATATGAAATACAAAATCGAGAAAAACACCGTGCAGGAGACGCTGATCCTCCCACTGTATTCCCGGAAGCTGTGTACCGAGCTGTATCCGAACCTTTACCAAGACGAAACAGCGGTGCATCTGATTGACCAGATCGACTACGACTTTTCAGAGGCAGAGAAAAACTCCCGCAGCCTGATGCAGCGCTTTGGTGCGCTGGAGGTCGCCATGCGGCAGAATGACCTTGCGTGGGAGGTGCGGGCATACCTGAAAACGCACCCCTGTGCGGCGGTAGTCAACCTGGGCTGCGGGCTGGATAACACCGGCAGAGCCTGCGACAACGGCAGATGCAAGATCTACAATCTGGACTTCCCGGATGTGATTGCCTTGCGGCAGCAGCTGCTGCCCGCCGGGGAGCGGGAGCAAAACATCCCCTGCGACCTGAAAGACCCCGTATGGTTTGACAAGATCGATGCCTCCGGCGGGGCGGTGTTCTTTGCCTCCGGGGTGTTCTATTACTTCCTGACCCAGCAGGTCAAGGCGCTGGTGCAGGAAATGGCAGATGCTTTTCCCGGCGGGGTGCTGGTGTTCGATGCCGCCAACCGCACGGCGGTAAAGATGATCGCCAAAACGTGGCTCAGGACGGCGAAAATCAAGGATGTGGGAGCATATTTCGCGGTTTCGGATGCGAAAAGCGAGCTTTCCCCATGGGACAGCCGTTTGCAAGTATCCAGCCGGGGCTATATGATGGGCTATAACGACCTGAAAGACCCTTCCGTCAGCGGCTTTTTCCGTTTTCTCGCCAAGGTCGGGGACAACGGGATGAAAATGCAGATCGTGAAGATCGGATTTGGAGGCAAGCTATGAAAATTCTGGTATATGGTGCAGGCGTTCTGGGGTGCAATCTGGCAAGAAATCTGCTGCGCGCCGGAAAGGATGTCACTCTGCTTGCGCGGGGAAACTGGGCTGCGGAGATCAGGCGGAACGGCCTGCGGATCAAGGATAAGTTTTCGCTTTGCACTTCGGTCAGCCGCATTCCGGTGGTGACGGAACTTGCACCGGATGCAATGTACGATGTGATCTTTGTGGTCCTGCGTTATACACAGCTGGATTCCGCTCTGGACACGCTGCGGGCGAATCGGACGAAAAACATCGTATTTGTGGGCAACAACGTACAGACAAAAGCATTGGCGGCGGCACTGCCGGAAAAGAACGTCCTGCTTGCCTTTGCGCTTTCTGCCGGGCATCGGGAGGCTGACCGGGTGGTCTCCATCGACCTGAAAAAGATCACCATCGGGCAGCTGACGGGTGCAACCTCCAATAAACAGTTGATCGGGCGCATCTTCCACGGCACAAAATATAAGGTTGTTTACGAGCCGAACATGGAGGACTATCTGCTCTGCCATGCCGCGTTTGTGATGCCTGCGGCCTTCGCCTGCTATAAGACAGACGGCGACCTGAAAAAGCTCAGGGGAGATACCGCGTACCTGAACCGTGTGCTGGATGCCAACATCGAGGGATACCGTGCCATCAGAAATGCCGGGCACACCATTCTGCCCAAGGAGGATGCAGACTTTGAAGGGGAAAAGTACCGCAAGACCTGCCTGCGCTTTTTCAAGCTGATGTGCGCCACCTCGCTGGGGAAACTCTGCGCCTCCGACCATGCCATGAACGCCATCGACGAAATGAGCGCGCTGAACCGGGATCTTAAGAAATTTTTCGATGCGAACGGCGCAGCCTACCCGGTATGGCAGGCACTGGAAGCGGAAGCCGGGAGGTATCTGCGATGAAGTATACCGGAATGCCCTTTGGGATGTGGATGCTGTTTGCCGGTTCCTTTCAAAAGCAGCTGACCGCTGTGCTGGGCTATGATGCAGCCACCGCAAAAGCCATCACGAAAAAGGCAAAGCCGCAATACCGGCAAATCATTGCTGGTTTGCCGGAGTTTGAAAAAGCGGACCGCTTCAAGATGAACATCGTCAACTGCGCAATGCTCGGCGCGTTCATCCTCTCCATGCCGCAACGTCCGGAGGTGGACAGGATGACGGGTTACTATGCAAGATCCATGATGACAAAGCCCATGCAGTGGTTCTGCCGCAAGAGCGGAAAAAGCAAGTTTACCCCAAAGGATATTGCCGCCATGAAGGCCACCGCTGCTCTGAAAGCCGCCGACCGCAACCCCTACTCGTGGAACATGGAGTTTTACGAATACCCGGATGGCAGCGGCTACGAAGGACGCTTTACCAAATGCGGCATCTGTGTGCTGATGAAGGAGCTGGGACTG
>OJKQ01000291.1_pt1 | contig 39611 bp, 33 predicted proteins | sample 1596641 | NCBI WGS metagenome assembly OJKQ01 (sample SAMEA4350167, study PRJEB24818) | metagenome | biome: human; feature: gut; material: faeces | place: Denmark | collected 2013-09 | reverse complement strand
TACGGATCGGATAAACGCTGAAAGCATCTAAGCGTGAAGCCGACCCAAAGATAAGATATCCCATTGTTTCAAACAAGTAAGACCCCTTGAAGACTACAAGGTTGATAGGCACGATGTGTAAGTGGAGCGATCCATTCAGCAAGCGTGTACTAATAGGTCGAGGGCTTGACCACAATTCGCTTGAGACTCTGAGAGTCAACGAAAAAATGTAAGCAGTGATTATTCAGTTTTGAAGGCACGTCCTTCTAAGAAACACTGGACAAAGTACAACAAACATGTTATACTGGTTCAGTCAGACCGGTCGGTGTCGATGACGGTGAGGTTCCACCTGTTCCCATTCCGAACACAGAAGTTAAGCTCACTTGTGCCGAAGATAGTTCGCTGGAAACGGCGCGTGAAAATAGGTAGTCGCCGACTTGAGTTATCAGAATGAAGAAACCGCATTCTGATAATATGCACCTCTAGCTCAGTTGGTAGAGCAACTGACTCTTAATCAGTGGGCCCAGGGTTCGAGTCCCTGGAGGTGCACCAGATATTGAACGTCAAATCGAAAGATTTGGCGTTCTTTTTTGTTATGTAACCCCGAAAATTCGGGGTCTGCACGGTCAATGCACGTTTTTTGCACGGTTGGCTTTTTCGTGGGAATCCTCTGCATAAGCTGGAATTGCTTTGAAACGCGTGGTAAATTTTGCATCAGGTCAGCAGTGCCAGACGGAGCTGCGCCTTTACTTCGGGGTCTGCATTCTTCAAAAGTTCCAGCAGAGCGGTCATGGAGATGGTCGGTTCGCCTGCGGCGGGTACAGCCTGCGGGCTGGGGCTTTCCTGTTTCGCATAGAACCCTTCTTCAAACTTCCTGCCCAGCTCCACACGAGAGGACTGCTGGATGTGGGCGTAGGTGTTCACCAGCATATCCGCCGTGGCGTGCCCTGTGGTGCCCTGAACGGCTTTCACATCGCCGCCGGAGATCATCAGTTGATAGGTGGCACTGGAATGCCGCAAACCGTGGAACACAATGCGGGGGAATTCCGGGTGGGCATCCTGCCATTTGAGGAACTTCTTGCGGATCAGCACCGGCTCCACTGCCAGACCATTGGGTAGACGGAACAGCATTCCGCTATCATGGTAGCGTGCCGGGTCTTTCATCTCGTCTGCCGCCAACTGATTCAGCCACTTCTTCAATTCCTCTTTCAGTGCAGAGGTCATGAAGATGGTACGGCAGGAGGATGCGGTTTTGGTGCTTTTCAGGATGAGGGAAGTGGTGCTGCGCTCCAGCTTGTCCGGGAATATCTTGATGATGCAGCCATCGTCCACTTGATTTAGGGCTTCTTTCCGCACCCGCTGCATGGACTTGTTGATACGGAAGGTTCCGATGCCATCTGCTGCGTCAAAATCGAGATCTTCCGGGGTCAGACCTACGATCTCGCCCTCTCGCAGTGCGCCCACCAGTGTGAGGTGGACTGCCAGATGCAGGATGGGGTCCTCCATGCTGTCCAGAGCCGCCCTCATTTCCTCTACCGTCCAGATGGTGCGCTCCTGCGTAGACTTCTTGGGGCTGTCCACGGGAACAGGGCTTTTGACAAGGATGCCCCACTCTACGGCATACTGGAAGGCAGTGCCCAGCAGCCGGTGCACCTCATGGATCGTTGTGCCGGAAAGGAAACGCTGCTTCTGCTTTTCGGTCAGTTCCTGCTTCTTGCCCTCGATATACGAACCACAGGGCGTTTTGCTCAGGGTCGTGTAGAGGTTCTCCATGTGGTAGGGCTTGAGCTTCTGCATCTCCATGCTACCGATATAGGGGATAATGAGATTCTGAATGGTGGAAAGGTTGGATTCGTAGGTTTTGGGTGCCCACTTGTGCTTGCTGCACTGTTTCGGCAGCCAGTCCATCAGGAACTCTGCCACCGTTACCGAGGACGGAATCAGGAAAGTGCCAGCGGCCAGTTCATGCTCGATTTGCTTTTTTCGGTTCGTTGCCTCCTCTTTTGTGGGAAAGCTCTCCCATTTGTCGCAGCTCTTGCCGTGCTCATCTTCGTAGGTGTAGCGGACGCTGTAAGAGTTGCCGCGCTTCGTAATATATGCCATACTGTTTGCCTCCTTATCAAGCTGCCCGATTGAGCCACGCATCGAAGCTGTCCTTCGGCACACGGATGCTTCCACCTACCCGCAGGACACGGAATTCGGTGGTGTTGTTGCACAGATTGTAAGCAGAACGCAGGCTGATGGCCAGCATTCGTGCAATCTCTTCCACCGTGTACACCAGCTTTGTGGTTGCCGGGCTGTCAGTCGGAGACTTGACGGCATTGGTTTGAGCGACCATTTCCATTGTAGTGGGGTTTGAGTCTTTTTGCAAGGACTTATTCGTATAATTTTTGAATTTCACATCTTCGGTCATGTCGGGCCGATTCAAATTCATAGGCAGACCTCCAATTCCTTGTAACCGAACGTCTGTAACCGGGCAGGAAAACTCTCTTTTTCTGCACACAGGGCATTCGATGGGCTTTATACTTTTTCTTATTTTTTAAGGTTACATGGTTACAGAAAGAGGAAAACGCAGCGGTCATGCGGTTTTTGCGCTGTAACTGCGGTGTAACCAAATCTGTAACTGACCGTGTAACCGCTGTCCATCAGAAGGGAAAGCCCAGTTGCTGGGCTTCCGCATCCGTTATTTCGGAGAAATTTTCAGCCCCGGTTTCGGGGCTGGTTACGCGCTCCCAGCCTTTCTGAACGCCGTACTTCGGGTAACGCTTGGCGGTTTTATGAGCCTGCCAGCCTTGGATATCGCCGCGCGAAATGCCGGTGTTCATGATCTCGCAGATGGCGCGGGTCTCCCACTCTGCCGGGATGTTGGTGTTGCCCAGTGCCTCCGCATAGAGCTGCTTGGAACACACCCGGTCACCTGCGTAGTCCTCCAGAAAGGCGTAGATCATGCCCGCCTGTGCATCCTCCTGCATGAAGTCCTGCTGATGGGCTAGCAGAGTTTCCTGCATGGCGGGGCTGAACGCCAGCTTGTAGTTGCCGCTGTTGTAGATGGTCATAGCTTCTGCCCAAAGCTGGTCGATATAGGCACGGGATTCTTCCTCATTGTCCAGAATGTGGACTTCGGCCAGTTCCGCATCCACCGGGACGGGGATGAAGCGGCGGTTGCCTGTGCGGTCACGGGGCAAAAAATCCTGCCGATTGGTCGTGCCAGCAAAGATGCACTGGCGCAGACGGTCAGCAGGATGGGTCTCGTAGGGGACTTTATAGGTCTCCTTCTGCTTGCTGAGAAAGCTCTTGATCTCCTCGATGCTCTTGGCGTTGGCGGTGGCAATCATCTCCGACATTTCGATGATCCAGTGACCTTGCAGCTTGCGGTACACGTTGTCATCGTCCAGCCGCCGCAGGTCGTCCGAGAACCACTCGTCCTTGACTGCCAGCAGCCGAAAAAAGCTGGACTTTCCCGCACCTTGCCCACCCACCAGACAGAGCATGGTTTCAAATTTGCACCCCGGCTGGAATACCCGCTTGATGGCTCCCAGCAGGAAGATTTTCATAGCTTCGCAAGTGTACTCGTCCTCCGCAGCACCGAGAAAATGGTGCAGGACGTGGGCTATCCGTTCCGTGCCGTCCCATTGCAGGCCGTTCAGGTAATCCCGGATGGGGTGGTAGCGATTCTCGTTGGCAACGATGCGGATGGCGGATTCGATCTTCTTCTCGCTGAAAATGCCGTACTTCTCCATTCGCCGTAGGATATACTTCATGTCGGTGTCGTTCAGGGTCTTGCCGGAGCGGGGCCAACCCACAGGCTTTACGATGTCGATGCGCTCACTCAACAAGTTCAGCCGGATGACATCGGCAAGCACATGGTCATTCTGCAAAATCGTGATACAGTTCTGGATCGTCCGCTGAATTTCGCCATTGGAGTGCTTGGTCAGCATTTCTTTCACATCGGTAACGGTTCGGGGAGCACGTTCTTCGTTGACTTCTTTGCTCAATAAACATCACCTCGTACTATTATTAAAAGCGATTTTCTGACTTTTCCGCAGTTGAAAGTACAGATGGATTCCGCTGCGCCTGTTCTGCCTGCAAGCGGTTCAGCAGTTGCAGAACGGAATCCCGTGCTTTCTCCTTGACCTGTTCCTTGCCTTTCTGCCGGGCCTCCGGCTTCAGCAGCTTCTCCTGCAAGCGGGCAGCGGTGGTCTGCATGGTCTTGAGGAACTTGTCCAGCACGGTGTCCAACCGATGGGCGGCGTACTCTCTCGTGGCCTGCGGAGCCTTGCGTTCAGGAGACAGCACCCACTTCTTCGTGTCCTCGATCATCCGCATATCCTCTTTCCGGGTCTCGGTGCGCACTACGTCCGTCACGACCTCCACCGCCTTGTCATAGGCCGCAGCCGAAACTTCATCGATCAGCGTTTCCATGTCGTTGACCCTGAGGGTCAATTCGTCCAGCTTGGTCTGCTGGGCGGTAAGCTGCTCCTTCTGCTTGGCAAGGATGAAGTCCTGTTTTTCCAGATACTTGCGGTTTCCGTACTCCGCTTCTTCCTCCAATCCCAGCCCGTGCCGCTTTGCAATCTCAAACAGCATCTTCCGGCAGGAGGCATCAAAGGTGATTTTGCGGTTATTCCTGCGGCTGAGGGGCTTGTCCGGGTCGGGCAACTCGAAGCCCAGTGATTCCAATGCCTTTTCCTGCTGGGGTGCCACCTCGCCGTACTTGTTTTCGCAGTCGAACACATGACGCTCGTGGATGTGGGGTGTGCTTTCGTCCAGATGCAGTGCCCAGTCCAGCACATGAACATGGTCGCCATACTTGGCTTTGAACTTCTCGATGAACTCTGTGACGACGCTCAGCAAATCCTCTGCCGAAGCGTGTTCGTCTAGCGTTCCGAACTGGTAGATGGTTTCTTCCGGGCAGGTCTTGCGGCTGGACAGCAGGTCGGGAATGGAGCGGTTGCGCTCTGTGTGCCGGATCTTGGCGTTACGCTCGTTCTGGCTTTCCACAAAAGCCGTGTAGTGGGTTTCGTAGAACTGTCGTTCTACATCTGAGAAGGTCGCTGCCAGATCATCCGGGTCTTGTGGGTCGAGAGCCGAACGGAAACCGTGGAAGCAGTCCCAGTAAATGTTGCCCTTGGCGCGTTCCGGGTCGATGTGCTCACTGTTGGCAAGGTTGAAACTGCGGTCATTGTGCTTGGGGTTGTAAGTGCCGTGTGCTCCGGCTCGTCCGTTGTGTCGTGTTAATTTCAGATAGACATTCCTCCGTTTCAACAGCTTGGCGTGGAAAAACGCAGCAGCGGAGCTGCTGGATCTGCCGCCGTTTTGCGCCAGATAATACCCAGTAGGATATGACGCAAAGCATCATATCACTGGTCAAGGCGTTCCCCCTTGACTCCCTTCAACGGGCCATTTTGGCCCGTTGATTTTGGCAAGCTGGCGGTCAAAGATTTGCGAATCCCTGCCCGCAGCTCGTCCGGCTTTTTCAGTGGGCCATTTTGACCCACTGATTCTGTTACGGTCAGAATCAGGTTGTCATCTTGGCAACCTGATTTTCAACGACCTTGAGGCGTTACGGAAAAACGATGTGCTCATTTTGACCACTTGGTTTTCCGTAACAGGTCGATAAATTTTCGTTCCCTCATTCGTGAGGAACTGGGTTTCATTTGGCAGATGCGTTACGCTTAACCAAGTGCTCATTTTGAGCACTTGTAGCATCTGTAACACGTTTTCGATAGTCTTTTTGCCGACAGGCATTGCTGCAATAGCGGGCACCTGCACGTTTGGGTGTGAATTTTTCACCGCAGCACTGGCAGACCAAATCCTGACGGCGCATTTGGCGGTATTCCCGCTGCCGCCGATTATTGGCCTGATTGCCGCACCAGTAGCTATGACAGTATTTCTTGGTGTAGATCGTGGTGTAGAACACCCGACCGCAGCCGCCGCAGATGAGTTTGCGGATAGCGTATCCTCCGATGGTAAAACCCGTTTCCTCATACGATTCTTTCAAATAATCCTGATTGTTCTGCTCCCATTCTTCGTTTGTCATATACATGGAGATGACCCTCCTTTCACTGGCGTTACAGAAAAACAATGTGGTCAATTTGACCACATTGTTTTCTGGTAACTGAGGAATCAACGTTTAGCCGTTCTCCCTGCATGGCTTTCCAGCCCCCTTCCGGCGGCGTTTTCCGGCTCTCCTTCTCAGGGTCATCGCCGCGTATCCCATGCAGACGGTCATGCGGTTTTCAAGGTGCGGTGCTGGATTTGGCAATAAAAAATCGCCACACAACAACCTGAACCTGACCATCCCTTCTGGGATGGCCTTGGTTCGGGTTTGCTATGTAGCGATAAGAAAGTTAAAAACTTGCTCCGGCTCCTTCGGGAGCCGAGCTGGAACTCTAAGTAAATATGTTATATTAAATTGTTGGAATAGATTACCACAAAAATTGAGCCGTGTCAACAGGAATTTTTGAAAACAGGCTACTTTCGGCAGCTTGCAAGAAAAAATGATGGAAACTTTGGTAAAAAGAGAGGGCTGGATAGCTCGTTCTGTTTGCAACGGAATGCAAACTCGGAACTTTTCCGAACAGAAAAACAACCGTCTGCTTCAAGTTGAGCTTGAAAACGGACGATCATTCTTGCAAAATGATTGTCAAATTTGGGAGGCGTTTTGAGCAGCCTCATAGTGCTAACAAGAGGTGTCTTCACACGTATATATATATACCATTTTTGCGTTGCAAAATACTTGTTGGGGAACACCCAAGCCCTTGAACTGCATCCGATGGATGCAGGCTGTACATTTTTGCAAAACGTTCTTTCGGTGCTCCGTATGAAGCATGGAAAACGAACCCATTGAGGGACAAAAGCGTCAGGTAGGGTCGGCAGGCTCCCCGGCTTCGATTTTTCCAAGGTACCGCCACAGGGTCGTGCGGCTGATGCCCAGCTGCCGGGCGGCGGCGGCGCGGTTGCCGCCGTGGGCGGCTACCGTCTGCTGCACCACCTCGCCGATGATGCTTTCCAGCGTGCGGGAGGTGTCGGTGCTGACCACCGCCGCCGGGTGCGCTGCCGGGGCGCTGCGCAGACTGCGCTCCTTGGAGAGCAGGTCGGCCACGCTGCTGCTGCGGATGTAGGGGCCGTTCGTCAGGGTGGCAAGGGAGCGCAGCAGGTTTTTGAACTGGGTGTAGTTGTTCGGCCACGGGTACTGCCGCAGCATCTCGATGGCGCGGGGCTCAAAGCCGGAGATCTGCTTGCCCAGCTCCAGATTCAGGCTGTTCAGGTACAAACTGGAAAGGGACGGGATCTCGTCCGACCGGCTGCGCAGCGGGGGCAGCTCCAGCGTCAGTGCGCCCAGCCGCTCGATAAAGCGGCGGGTGACCGGGGAGACCGGCTCCTCCGGGCGCACCGAGCGGGAGAACAGCAGCCGCACCCGGCGGGCAAGACCGGTCTCCTCGATGGCAGCCAGCAGTTCGGCGCTCCACTGTTCCGGGATAGCCTCAAAGTTCTGGAAGTAGACCGTGTTGCCGTTGGCGTTCAGGGGCGAGTTATAGTGGTTGAGCAGAAAATCCCATGATTTATCGTTCATCAAAGCGCAGTTCGCCACCACGAGGGGGCGGTTCACCAGTGCGCTGTGCAGATAGAGGTAGCGGGCGATCTGCTCTTTGCCGGTGCCCGGCTCGCCGCAGATGAACAGGGGCTGGCGCACGGCAGCAAGGGCGTTGATCTCGGCGTCCTGCGTGCCCATGGCACCGCTCAGGCTGTAAAAGCTGTTGGAGAAAAGATACTCGCACTCGCCTTTGTTCAGCGACCGCAGCCCCGGGCGGCTGGAATGCAGCGGAATGCGGGAGGGCACGCAGTAGAACAGATACCGCTGCACATTGTTCATCAGCAGCACCTGTGCTGTGATGCTGTACAGCTGGCTGCGCTCGGTGTAGTAGAACTTTAAGCTGCCCGTGGCAGGGATCTCCCGCAGATGGGTCTGCAAACAGCGGTGCAGCTCCGGGGAGATGTCCTTCATATTATGATAGAACAGACTGCCGTCCGGCTCCATCACCACCACGCGGCCGCCCTGCTCCTGCGTGATGCTGCGCAGAAACAGGTTCTCCTGCCGCAGCTGGCCGAACCATGTGCTGATGTTCACCGCCTGATCGATGGCGCTGTGCAGGCTCTCGATGCCGGAGGTGATAAGGAAGGCGTCAAAGCCCATCTCCCGGGCAATGGTGTGGGTGACCATATCACAGACCACCATCCGGTAGCCGCCCTGCTTGAGCCGCTCCAAGGTGTGACGCACCTCCTCGGCACTGCGGACGGTGAGGATGTCCAGATCAAAGTTCAGCAGGCTGCAAAGGGTGTGGGCGGGCTCGGTGATGCTGGGAAAGCCCACGATGGCGTACAGGCTGGTGTAGTTCTCTGCCAGTTTCATGGTGCGCAGCACATCATACACCGAGATATGGATATCCACCACCGGCAGGTCGGTCACCTGCCGGATCAGGGTGGCGGTGCCGCCGCGGGAGATAATGCAGTCGTAGCTGTTGGGGGCCATGCGCTGCACGATGGCCTGTCCCTCTTCCAGATCGCCGGTGTACACCTCCAGCTCAACGTTGGGGTAGGCCTGCGCCGCCTGCTCCATGGCGGTGCGCATTCCGTCGTAGGGGGCAATGCCCAGAATGCGGGTGTGAGTTTCGACCATAAAACGTCCCTCCATGTTTCTCTTTGAAACTATTATACTCGGTGTAGTTCAAAAAGAAAACAGAAAGTGGTTTCAAAATAGAACGTTTTTACACTTGAAACGGAAAGAAAATTGAAAACGTGCTAAAATGAAACGCTTTTGCCCCTTGCGCGGGGTGCAATCCCCTGCCGGATACGGCATAATGAAAGCACAAAAACAAGTGAGGGGGCACGAACGAATGCTTCGCCTGCTGATGATTGCAGATGATTTTACGGGTGCGCTGGATACCGGCGTACAGCTTGCGGCACACGGCATCCCCACGCAGGTCGTGGTGGGGCAGGCAGACCTTTCCGCGTGCAGCAGCACCGTGCTGGTGGTGGATACCGAAACGCGGCATCTGCCCGCCGCAAAGGCTGCCAAGGCTGTTGAAGAGCTGACCCGCAGCGCGGTGGAAAACGGCGTGGGCTGCATCTATAAAAAGACGGATTCTGCCCTGCGCGGCAACATCGGCGCAGAGCTTGCCGCCCTGCTCAAGGCAAGCGGCGCACGCAATTTACCCTTTCTGCCGGCCTTCCCGCAGATCGGACGCACCACCGAAAAGGGCGTCCATTACATCAAAGGCGTGCCGGTGAACGAAAGCCCCTTCGGCATCGACCCCTTCGAGCCGGTGCGCTGCGCCGAGGTGACAAAGCTGATCCATTTGCAGACCGATGTCCCCGCACAGAGCCTGCAGCCCGGCGAGACGGCAGCGGACAAGACCGGCATTCTGGTGTATGACGCCGCCACCGCCGCAGACCTTGAAGCCGCCGGACAGCAGCTGTTCCAGAATGGAACGCCCCCGGTGCTGGCAGGCTGCGCAGGCTTTGCCGCCTTTCTGCCGGAGCTGCTGGGGCTTTCGGACGGCAGCGTGGTCGAGACCCCGCAGCTGGATCCCCGGCTGCTGGTGCTCTGCGGCAGCGTGAACCCCATCACCCTGCGGCAGATGGACACCGCCGAAAAGGCAGGCTTTACCCGCCTGCGGCTGACCCCCCGGCAGAAGCTGGAGCCCGGCTACTGGGCAAGCGCCGACGGCAAGGCTGCGCTGGCAGAAATCGAACAGATGCTGGCAGCAAACCCCCGCTGCATCATCGAGACCAACGACGCCGGGGGCAACCAGCTCACCGCCGACTATGCCGCCGCCCGCGGCATCGACTTGGACGGTATGCGGGTGGGCATTTCCGGCAGCGTCGGGCAGATGTTCGGGGCGCTGTTCGGCAGCGAGCATCTGGGTACTTTGCTGCTCACCGGCGGCGACACCCTGCTGCAGTGCATGAACAGCGTGGGCGCACGGGAGCTGGAGCCGGTATGCGAGCTGGAAAGCGGTATCGTGCTGGCGCGGTTCACCTATCAGGGACGCACCCGCTACGTGATCACCAAGTCCGGCGGCTTTGGGCAGGAGGATCTGCTGGTGGAGCTGGCAGACCGCATTGCAAAGCATTGAGAATGGAAGCAGCAGCCCTTTGCGGCTGGAACGGAAGATAAATGTAACAGAAGGAGAACGACCATGACCTATGCAAAACTGCCCGGCCTGACTTGGGACGGCACTGTGTACGAGAACGAGGAGATGGGCACGCTGGAAGCCCTGCTGCCCACCGGCGGCTGGCCCACCGCCCACGCACCCGCTATGGTGGAGCTGCCCAATGGCGACCTGCTCTGCTGCTGGTTCGCCGGTACTTATGAGGGCAGCGCAGACGTGCACATCATCTGCTCGGTGCTGCCGCATGACGGCACCAAGTGGCTGGAGCCGGTGGATATCTCCGGCGACCCCACCCGCAGCGAGCAGAACCCCTCGCTGTTCTACGGCCCGGACAACGCCGTGTGGGCGATGTACACCGCCCAGCTGGATCGCGTAGAGGGCAAGGACAATATGCAGTTCACCGCCGTGGTGCGCTGCCAGAAGAGCACCGACGGCGGCAGAACATGGGGCGACTACACCACCGTGTTCCCGGAGGAGGGCACTTTCTGCCGCCAGCCCATTCAGGTGCTGTCCAACGGCCGCTGGATCTTTGCCAACTGGCTGTGCACCGACTCTGCCGAGGGTCTGTCCGGCGACCCCACCGCCTTCCGCATCTCGGACGACGAGGGTAAAACTTGGCGCATGGTCATGATGCCCGGCAGCAACGGCCACGTCCACGCCAATGTCATCGAGCTGGAGCCGGGGCATCTGGTGGCGTTCATGCGCAACCGCGAAGCCTACCGCATCCACCGCAGCGAATCCTTTGACTGGGGCGAAACTTGGACGGTGCCCGCACCCACCCCGCTGCCCAACAACAACTCCAGCATCAGTGCGGTCAAGCTGCAGAGCGGCCGCATCGCCATTGCCTATAACCCCACCTGCACCCCCAACCCCGTGCCCGGCAAGGCTGCATGGCCCGGCCTGCGCTGCCCGGTGGCGGTGGCGCTCTCCGAGGACGGCGGCCTGACCTTCCCCATCATCCGCTGGATGGAGCGCGGCGAGGGCTACATGGGCGATGAGAACAAGACCAACAACAAGCAGTACGAGTACCCCTACCTGATGCAGGGACGGGACGGTATGCTACATCTGGCCTACGCTGCCCGCACCCGGCAGGGCATCAAGTACGTCCGCTTCTCGGAGCAGGACGTGCTGGGCGCAAAGCGGGAAACCGTGGGTCTGTATAACCCCACCGCAGCCCAGAGCCGCTGAAAAAGCTTTTCGGAATTTTCATCCTTTATTTATAGAGCAAAGCATCATTCAGGAGGTTGATCAGTATGCTGACCCAGTACAATCTTAAAATGCCGCACGCAGTTTACGGCGGCGAGAACGCCATGGACAATATCACCGCCATCATCAAGGCGCGCGGCGCAAAAAAGGTAGCCATGTTCACCGATAAGGGCATTGAGGGCGCTGGCCTGTTTGCCCTGCCGGAAGAAGCTGTCAAAGCCTCCGGCGCAGAGTACTATGTGCTGGACGAGCTGCCCCCGGAGCCCAGCTACATGGCTGTGCAGAAGCTGGTGGACGAGTTCAAGGTCTCCGGTGCAGACCTGATCGTGGCCTGCGGCGGCGGCTCCGTGATGGACGCTGCCAAGCTGGCAAGCGTGCTGGTGACCGACGCCTACGGCGTGAAGGAGCTGCTGGATAACCCCGGCATGGCACAGAAGTGCGTGCCCATCGTGCTGATCCCCACCACCGCCGGTACCGGCGCCGAGGTCACCCCCAACGCCATCGTGGCTGTGCCTGAGAAGAAACTGAAGGTGGGCATCGTCAACGAGAACATGATCGCGGACTACGTCATTCTGGACGCCCGCATGATCAAGAACCTGCCCCGCAAGATCGCAGCCGCTACCGGCGTGGATGCGCTGGCACACTGCATCGAGTGCTTTACCAGCAACAAGGCCAACCCCTTCAGCGATCTGTACGCACTGGAAGGCCTTGACCTGATCCTGAACAACATCGAAAAAGCCTGCGATGACCCCGAGGCCATGGCAGAGAAGAACCGGATGCAGATCGCAGCCTACTACGGCGGTCTGGCCATCACCGCTTCCGGCACCACCGCCGTGCACGCACTGAGCTACCCGCTGGGCGGCAAGTACCACATTGCACACGGCGTGTCCAACGCCATCCTGCTGGCACCGGTCATGCGCTTCAACAGCGAGCACCCCGCCGTGCGCGAGCGTCTGGCTGCCGCCTATGACCGCTGCTGCCACGAGGAAAAGACCTGCACTACCGTGGAGGAAAAGACTGCATGGATGATCGCCCGTCTGGAGCACATCGTCAAGCATCTGGACATCCCCACCAGTCTCAAGGAGTTCGGCGTGCCTGCCGAGGATCTGGAAGGTCTGGTCAACGCCGGTATGCAGGTACAGCGCCTGCTGGTGAACAATATGCGCCCCGTTACCGCCGACGACGCACGCAAGCTGTATCAGGAGATCATGTAACAGAAAAGGAGTAAAGACTTATGAAGACCAGCGATATCAAGGGCATCATCCCTCCCGTAATCACCCCCATGAACAATGACCCCGAGCAGACGGTCAACCATCAGGCTCTGCGCGAGCAGGTGGAGCGCCTGCTGGCAGGCGGCGTGCACGGCATCTTCCCCATGGGCACCAACGGCGAAGCCTACGCCCTGTCCTTCCAGGAGAAGGAAGAGATCCTTGCCACTGTCATCGATCAGGTAAAGGGCCGCGTACCGGTCTACGCAGGCACCGGCTGCATCACCACCGCCGAGACCATCCGCCTGAGCAAGCGTGCCGAGGAGCTGGGCGCAGACGCACTGTCCATCATCACCCCCAGCTTTGCACTGGCCTCCCAGAAGGAGCTGTACGACCACTACACCGCCGTGGCAAAGGCTGTGAACCTGCCCATCATCCTGTACAACATCCCCGCCCGCACCGGCAACAAGCTGCTGCCCGAGACCGTGCAGGCACTGTGCCGTGACGTGGAGAACATCGTAGGCGCAAAGGATTCCAGCGGCGATATCGAGAACCTGAAGGCCTACATCCGCCTGACCCGCGAGCTGGATAAGGAAGTTGCCATTCTGGCCGGTAACGACGGCGCCATCCTGACCTGCCTGAAAGAGGGCGGCGCAGGCGGCATTGCAGGCCGTGCCAACATCTGGCCGGAGACCGTTGCCAAGATCTACGATTGCTTCAAGGCCGGAGATCTGGAGGGCGCACAGGCTGCACAGGACGCCATTGCCATCCTGCAGCAGACCTTCAAGTACGGCAACCCCAACACCATCATCAAGACCGCCGTTGCCCTGCAGGGTCACCCCGTTGGCAAGTGCCGCGCACCCTTCAACTATGTGCCGGAAGAGGGCATGGAGGCCATCAAGAAGGTTCTGGCAGAGAACGAGGCCAAGGGTCTGCACTGAAACGCACTGAAGCAAGGAGAAGGCTGCTATGAATAAACCCATTGTCGGTATTACCATGGGCGATCCCGCCGGTTCCGGCCCGGAGATCACCATCAAGGCTCTGGCTGACCCGGAGCAGTACAGCTACTGCCGCCCCATCGTGGTGGGCGATGTGAAGGTGATGGAGCAGGCCAAGAAGTTCGTTGGCCGCGAGGACATCGTCATCCACCGCTGCGAGAAGGTGTCGGATGCCCTGTTCACCCCCGGCACCATCGACGTGCTGCATCTGGATCTGATCGAGGACATCAGCAAGTTTGAGATAGCAAAGGTCAGCGTGGAGGGCGGCAACGCAGCCTTCCAGTGCGTGAAAAAGGTCATTGAGCTGGCCATGGCGGGTGAGGTGGATGCCACCTGCACCAACGCCCTGAACAAGGAAGCCATGAACAAGGCACTGGAGTACTACCACGGCGAAAAGTCGGACGGTTACACCCACTTTGACGGCCACACCGAGATCTACGCCACCTACACCCACACCAAGAAGTACACCATGATGCTGGCCCATCACGACCTGCGCGTGGTGCACGTTTCCACCCACGTTTCCCTGCGGGAAGCCTGCGACCGGGTCAAGAAGGATCGCGTGCTGGAGGTCATCGAGATCGCCAACAAGGCCTGCAAGGATATGGGCATCGAGAACCCCCGCATCGCTGTGGCGGGTCTGAACCCCCACTGCGGCGAGAACGGCCTGTTCGGCCGGGAGGAGATCGAGGAGATCACCCCCGCCATCGAGGCTGCCAAGGCCGAGGGCATTACCGGCGTTGTGGGCCCCTGCCCGCCGGACAGCGTGTTCTCGCAGGCCCTCGGCGGCTGGTACGACATCGTGGTGTGTATGTACCACGATCAGGGTCACATCCCGCTCAAGACCGTGGGCTTTGTCTACGACCGCGAAAAGCAGGAGTGGAAGGCCGTGGAGGGCGTCAACGTCACACTGGGTCTGCCCATCATCCGCGCCAGCGTGGATCACGGCACCGACTTCTACCACGCCGGTAAGGGCAACGGCAACGAGCTGAGCCTTGTCAACGCCATCAAGTATGCGGTCAAAATGACCGGCCGCGCCCACTAAGTTATCCTCATCCCAACCAATTCTTCATTTTCTTCCAGAGAGAGCCGCTGCACCCCGTACGGTGCGGCGGCTTTTTCTGGTTTTGCCCTGTTTCAAAAAGCAACAAATCAGCCGAAACTAACCGCAATATGTTTCAAAAAGCGACATATTGCGGCAAAAGAATTGAACAAATTCTGAATATGTTTCAAAAAAGAACACAACGAGCCCAAAAATGATTGTGACGCACAGCGGAAAACTATATACTTTTAATCAAGAAAGCCGCATCGGAATTGTGCAAAGGGTCGGGCTCTTGCGCAACAGGTACTGCGGACACAAAAAAGGAGGAAACGTTCTATGACACTTCCCATGATCATTGCTCTGGCAGTGACTGTCCTCATGATCATCCTGATCATGGTGGATAAACTGCCCTTCGGTGCACCCCCGCTGCTGGCGCTGCTGCTGCTGGTGGTGTTCGGCGTTACCGACATCAAGACCGCCTTCGGCGGCTTCGCAAACCCCACCATCGTCATGCTGGCATCCTTCATGGCCATCATTGCGGCCCTGCAGAAGACCAGCTTCATCGTCAAGTTCAAGCAGACCATGTTCAACATGGCCAGCAAAGGCGGCTTTAAGGCCTACGTCCTGCTGATCCTCATCGTTATGCTGGGCTGCAGCCTGTTCGGCACCGGTTCCACCGCCTACTATGTGCTGGTCATCGGCCTGCTGTCCACTCTGCCCTACTCCAAGCAGCTGCCCCCGTCCAGAGTTCTGATGCCTGCGGGCTTTGCAGCAAACCACCCGCTGCTGCCCTTCAACACCGCTCTGCAGTACGGCATCGTGATCGCCGTTCTGGAAAGCGCAGGCGTTGCGGCAAACGTTAATCTGGTCAAGTTCTCTCTGGTCAACCTGTGCCTGTCCATCGGCTTCCTGGTGTGGTGCGTCCTGGCCTACAAGATCCTGCCGGATCACCCCATTGCCGAGGCCAAGGAAGAGGCTCTCCACGCCGGTGAGCAGAAGGTTGCCCTGACCAAGAATCAGGAGCTCATCACCTACTTCAGCTTTGTGCTCGCCGTTGTGGGCATGATCCTGCAGAGCAAGATCGGTGACGCAGGCTACGCCATCACCGGTCTGGCCGTGGGCATCATCCTGATCTCCGGCGTCATGGACTTCAACGAGATCCGCAACTCCATCAGCGCACCCATCATCCTGATGTCCGCAGGCGTCATCGGCATCGCCGATGCTCTGGGCAACACCGGCCTGACCAGTCTGGTCGGCGAGACCGTTGCCAAGATGCTGGGCACCAACGTCAACCCCTTCGTGCTGATCTTCGCCTTCTGCATCCTGACCAGTGTGCTGGCCACCCTGACCGGTTCCACCATCGGCACCGTGTACGTCTTTGCCCCCATGGCCATTGCCACCTGCGTCAATCTGGGTCTGGACCCCACCGCAGCCGCTGCCGCTATCGTGGTCTCCGGCTGGTGCGGACACTTCCTGCCCATTGACGGCATGCCCGCCATGATCATGGGCGCCGGTGACTACAAGATCACCGAGTTCTGGAAGTTCACCATTCCGCAGTACTTCATCCGTCTGCTGGCGCTGACGGTGGGCGCTGTGCTGATCTTCCCCATGAAGTAACAGGAGAAACGTAAAATGAAAAACACGTTTGAGCTGGAGCACGTCGGCATCAACACCGACAACGCAGGCGAGGCCGAGCAGCTGGCGCTGCTGCTGTGCAAGTTGTTCAACTTAGAGCCCCGCCACGGACAGAAGTCTGAGTTTGCCGGCAACTATTTCGAGTGCATGAAGAGCCCCTTTCTGGGCAAGAACGGCCACATCGCAATGCGCACCCCCGACCTGAAGGCTGCGATGGAGGAGCTGGAGGAAAATGGCTTCCGCTTCCGCATGGAGACTGCCGCCTATTTTGAGGACGGCCGCATCAAGAATGTGTATCTTGAGGGCGAGTACGGCGGTTTTGCCATCCACATCATGCAGAAATAACGCCAACTGACCGATCTTGTGCAGAACCGGGGATGGAGCGATCCGTTCCCGGTTCTGTGGGTTCACGCCCCGCGAAAAATCAGAGGAGAAAAATTATGCTGGTTCCTGTATTGCTATTTATCGTCGGTCTGCTGTTCCTCATCAAGGGCGGCGACTGGTTCGTGGACGGTGCTTCGGCACTGGCACGGCGGTTCCACCTGCCGGAGCTGCTCATCGGCGCAACGGTGGTGTCCATCGGCACCACCCTGCCGGAGGTCATGGTGTCCACCATGTCCGCCGTGTCCGGCCATGGTGAGATCGCCTACGGCAACGCCATCGGCTCGGTCATCTGCAACTCTGCCCTGATCGCCGCCATCACCATCGCCGTCCGTCCGGGCAAGGTAGACCCCAAGACCCTGCGGGTGCCGGTAGCCTTCTTCTTTGCCGCAGCCGCCATCTACTGCGTGGCTGCCTACGCCATGGGCGAGTTTACCCGCCCGCTGGGCTTTGTGATGCTGGCCATGTTCGTGGCCTACATGGTGGCAAACGTATTGCAGATGAAAAAAGCCCCTGCCGCCGCCGAAGCGGAGGCCGAGGCCGAAAATGCCGGGGAAGAGATGTCCCTTACCAAAACGCTGGTGCTGCTGGTGCTGGGCGCTGTGCTGATCGCACTGGGCGCAAACCTGCTGGTGGATAACGGCACCCTCATCGCACAGGCACTGGGCGTGCCGGAGTCGGTCATCGCACTGACCTTTGTGGCACTGGGTACCTCTCTGCCGGAGCTGGTCACCGCCATCACCTCGCTGGTTAAGGGTTGCAGCGACCTGTCCCTTGGCAACATCGTGGGCGCAAACGTGTTCAATCTGGTGCTGGTCAGCGGCATGTCCGTCACGCTGGCACCCTTCACCGTGCCGCAGAGTTCCACCCTGTTCGGCATCAATTCCAGCCTTGTGCTGGAGATCCCGGTCATGCTGGCTGTCATGATGATCATGACCCTTCCCGCACTGAAGCGCGGCAAGCTGTCCCGTGCACAGGGCATTATTCTGCTGTGCATCTACGCTGCCTTCTGCGCTATCCAGTTTACCATGTGACATTCCCGGAGATACTTCCTTGCCCCCGGTCTGCTTTGTCAGGCCGGTGGTCTTCCGTTGTACCGGCAGGAAAGCAGTTTCATCATAGTGGTATCCTCCAAGACTTGATTTTTAGTGTGCGGCCACTCAAACCAATGCCGTCAAGCCGGTGGGGGGATAGAGCGATTTTGTTTGTCGGAGAGTAAGTGCACGGTTTCTGCACGGATTTTGCACGGTTTCAAAACGTGCAGAAGGTGCTTTTCGCTGCAAAATCCGACAAAGGGTGCAGAAATTACCGAGTGAAAAATCACGTTGCTTTGATTAAAAATGACGATGACTCGAAACTTCCATAAATTGAGATGAACCGGCGGCTTGCTCTCTTAATCAGTGGGCCCAGGGTTCGAGTCCCTGGAGGTGCACCAGATATTGAACGTCAAATCGTAAGATTTGACGTTCTTTCTTTATGTAAGAAAGCGGCTGCACACTTTCTGCACACCGTTTGCACATTTGCCCAAATGGGGGGCTTTTCTGCGCAAGGTTTGCACAGCCTGCTTTCCTTTGCATAAAAAGAAGAAATTTTAGGCGAACAAGGCTCTCGTCAATTCTCTGCGTTCGTCTGCGTCCATCAGCCGGATGGCTTCAAGGATCTCCTTACCGGAGATTTTTGTTGCCGCCGGCTTTTCGTTTTGCCGGGGCTGGGATGCTGCCGGGGTCAGGTTTTGGGAATAGAAGTTAGCTTCGATCTTCTCGGTCAGCTCCAGCCGGGGCTTGTCCTGCGTGTGGGCGTAGGTGTCCATCAGGACAGATGCCGTCGCATGACCTGTGTTGCCCTGCACCGACTTGAAGTCGCCGTCCGACTGCAAGAGCTGGTAGGTCGCACTGGAATGTCGCAGACCGTGGAATACGATCTGCTCAAACTCCGGGTGCTCGGCTCTCCACAGGCGGTACCACTTTGTCAGCAGCTCCGGCGCGATGGGCAAGCCGTCCGGGAGTCGGAACAACTGCCCACAGTTGCTATATTTCTCCGGGGCGTTCTGCTCGTCCTGTTTGAGCTTTTCAAGCCATGCCAGCAGTTCTTCCTTCAAGGGCTTGGTCATATACAGAACACGGTTGGACTTCTTGGTCTTGGGCTTTTTTAGGATGAGAGAGGACTTGCTGCCCTCGCGCCTGTCTGGGAAGGTGTAGTAGACCTGCTTGGGGTCAAGCTTTTCCAAAGCGTCCTTGTTGGCTCGCTGCATGGTCTTGCTGACTGAGATGGTGCCGCGCCCATCGGCGGCATCGAAATCCAGATCACTCGGCTGTAAGCCGAGAATTTCGCCCTCACGGAGCGAAAGGATCATACTCATGTGCACCGCCAGATGCAGGGCAGGGTTCTCGATGGTCTGCAACGCTGCCAGCATGGTTTTCTCGTCCCAGATGGTGCGCTCCTCGATGTTGACCTTGGGGGCATCACGGGGCAGGGGAATCTTGTGGATGAGGTCCCACTCCACTGCATAGGAAAATGCGGTCTTGAGCAGCGTGTGGACTTCGTGGATAGAGGTGCTAGACAGCAGCCGCTTCTTCTGCTTGTTGGTTAGGGTCTGCTTTACGCCGTGGACGTACTGCCCGCAGGGGGTCTTGGCAAGGGTAGCATAGAACTTCTCGATGTCGTAGGTGCGCAGCTCCTGTACCTTCCGTTTCCCGATATACGGCACGATAAGGTTTTGCACCATCGCCACGGACTGGGTGTAGGTCTTGGGGGACCACTTGTGCTTTGTGGACTGGATCGGGATCCATTTGTACAACATCTCCTCCACCGTCATGGTGTCGGGGACGAGGAATGTGCCGTCCAGCAATTCTTTCTCGACCGTGATCTTTCGCTCCTGCGCCTCCTTCCTGGTCTTGAAACTCTCCCATCCCTCGCAGGGTTTGCCGGAATGGTCTTTGTACTTGTAACGGACGGAGTAGGAATCTCCGCGCTTCATAATAGATGCCATAGATTACCTCCCTCAGACCGCTGCAAACCAGTTGTCGAAGCTCTGCTTGTTCACCCGGATGCTGGTGCCGATGTGCAGCACCCGGAAATCCTTCGTTGTGTTGCACAGGTTGTACGCAGCGCGGGGAGAAATCGCCAGAAGCTGGGCGATCTCCTCCACCCGGTAAACAAGAGGTTCGAGCTTGGCTGCTTTGGTCTGGTCAGAAGATCCAATGGCAGGGGTTTTGGACGCTTTCATTGTAAACGGGTTCGAGTCCATTTGCAAGGATTTATTCGTATAATCTTTATATTTCACATCTTCGGTCATGTCAGGCCGATTCATATTCATAGGCAGACCTCCAATTCCTTGTAACCGGGTGTCGGGGCAGAAAGTGCCAGCTTTCTACCCCGAACGTTCCCGATGAGGTTCAGATTTCCGAGTGCCACTCCTGTGTGCGGGGTTGTGCCGCTGGTTTGTTTTGTGCCTGTTCTGCCTGCAAACGGCTCAGCAGTTGCAGAACGGAATCCCGTGCTTTCTCCTTGACCTGCGCCTTGCCCTTCTGCCGGACTTCCGGCTTCAGGAGTTTCTCCTGCAGGCGGGCGGCGGTGGTCTGCATGGTCTTGAGGAATTTGTCCAGAACATCGTCCAAACGGTGCGCTGCATACTCTCTCGTGGCTTTGGGAGCCTTGCGCTCCGGGGACAGCACCCACTTTTTTGCGTCCTCGATCATCCGCATATCTTCCTTCCGGGTCTCGGTGCATACCACGTCTGTCACGACCTCCACCGCCTTGTCGTAAGCCGCAGCCGAAACATCTTCCAGCAAGGTCTCCATGTCCGAAACTTTCAGGGTCAACTCGTCCAGCCTGTTCTGCTGGGCGGCAAGCTGCTCCTTTTGCTTGGCAAGGATAAAGTCCTGCTTTTCCAGATACTTGCGGTTGCCGTACTCCGCTTCTTCCTCCAATTCCAGCCTGTGCCGTTTTGCAATCTCAAACAGCATCTTTCGGCAGGCGGCATCAAAGGTGATCTTGCGGTTGTTGCGGCGGCTGAGGGGTTTGCCCGGGTCGGGCAGGTCGAAGCCCAGTGCTTCCAATGCCTTTTCCTGCTGGGGTGCCACCTCGCCGTACTTGTTTTCGCAGTCGAACACATGACGCTCGTGGATGTGGGGTGTGCTTTCGTCCAGATGCAGTGCCCAGTCCAGCACATGAACATGGTCGCCATACTTGGCTTTGAACTTCTCGATGAACTCTGTGACGACGCTCTGCAAGTCCTCTGCCGAAGCGTGTTCATCCAACGTTCCAAGTTGATAGATGGTCTCTTCCGGGCAGGTCTTGCGGCTGGACAGCAGGTCGGGAATGGAGCGGTTGCGCTCTGTGTGCCGGATCTTGGCGTTGCGCTCGTTCTGGCTTTCCACAAAAGCCGTGTAGTGGGTCTCGTAGAATTGACGTTCCACCTCCGAGAAGGTCGCCGCCAGATCATCCGGGTCTTGTGGGTCGAGAGCCGAACGGAAACCGTGGAAACAGTCCCAGTAGATGTTGCCCTTGGCTCGTTCCGGGTCAATGTGCTCGCTGTTGGAAAGGTTGAAACTGCGGTCATTGTGCTTGGGGTTGTAAGTGCCGTGTGCTCCGGCTCGTCCATTGTGTCGTGTTAATTTCAGATAGACATCCCTCCGCTTCAACAGCTTGGTGGGGAGAACGCAGCAGCGAAGCTGCTGGATCTGCCGCCTTTTTGCGCCAGATAATACCCAGTAGGATATGACGCACAGCATCATATCACTGGGGCAAAGAGCTGCGCTCTCTGCACTCTTGCACCGGGCAAGCTGTCCTGAATGGACAGCTCGTCCGGCTTTTCAGAGGGTCGTTTTGACCCTCTGATTTTGGCAAACTATCAACCTGACACTTTGCCAACACCCCCTATAAAGGAGAACTCGGGCGTTTTGCTGCGTACGTGCGTACGCAGCAGACGGCTTTCTCTGTACGCACGTACGCAGCGAAAGACCGAAAACGTACCATATAGGGGGATCAAAAGCGGGTCATGCCCGCCAGCCATTGGGGGTGAGGTCGGGCTGCACAAGGGCTTCGATGCCCACAAAGCCCCGGACACGCCGCCCGGACGAGTTGACGATGTTGTTGGTAGATTCCAGATTGTACCTGCACTGGTTGGCAATCAGTGCATCGCTGAACCCTCTGGCCTTGATCGCATTCAGGCTGTTCTCCTCGCACCACATCTTGTAGACCTCATACAGCTCTTTCGAGCTGGTACAGGCATCCGCCTTCAGGTGGATGTAGCCCTCGGATTCGAGGAAATCGAACACATTGTTGTTGTCCCGCTTCACCAGTTCCCGGTTGCGCTTGGCACGGTCACTCTCGATGAACTGAAAACCATTCTTCACCAGCCGCTGCAAGCCCTCAAATGCCCACAGCAAGATGCCCTCGACCTCTGCCGCCATCTTCTCGGCAATGTCCGGGTCATCCACACGGGACAAGGGCTTGTCCTTAGTTGTCAGGATGAGCTGACGGCGGTAGAAACCGTCCGAGCGGTCATACAATGCCTGCAAATCGCCGTTGCTGAACGCCAGCAGGCGGGCGTACATCCAGCCCTGATAACTCTGCTTGCCCTTGCGCTCCAAGTCCATCTGCCCCTGTGCGGTCACGATGGACTTGACATAGTTGGTCTGACGCAGGGCTTCCATCCGCATATCATCGTCCACGCAGAGCAGGGTGTGTTCGAGGTCGGCACGGGCGAAGCGGTTCTCCGAGATCTTGCCGATGCTGCCATCCTTCATGTTGCAACCGAACAGCCGGGACAGTACCACGCCGATCTGCGATTTTCCCTCGCCGCCGTTGCCCTTGATGACCATCATGCGCTGGCCCTTGTTGCTGGGGATCAGGCAGTAGCCGATGAACTCCTGCACCGTGGGGATGTCCTCCGGGTAGAGCAGGTCGGACAGGAACCGCAGCCAATGGGTGGGCTGTGGGGCTTTCGGGTCATATTTGACCGGGAGCCGGTTACGGACGATCTCCGGCTTGCCCTCCTGAAAGGTGCCGTCCAGATACAGGGTGCCGTTTGCCAGCGCAATGCGATCAGTGACAGGTGGGAAGTCCTCTACCTGTGCCGCCAGTTTCAGCACGTCCACCACATTGGTGACCTTCTTGGCAAGGTTCGTCCCGACGTATTCACGCATCATCTCGAAGATCTCGCAGCGCAGGGGCATGGGGTCCACCATTCTGCCGTCCGGGGTGAAAAATGCGCCATTCGAGTAAAGCAGCTGGTGGGTGCTCAGAAAATCGTCACAGAACAGGGATTCGTTGAAAAAACCTTTCTTGAACCATGCAGGGATAAAATTACTCATAGGCACACCGTCCTTTCTTGGCGTTACGGAAAAACGATGTGATCATTTTGAGCACATCGTTTTTCTCCGCAACTGGGAAATCAACATCCTGCCGTTCTCCCTGCATGGCTTTCCTGCCCCCTTCCGGCGGCGTTTTCCGGCTCTCCCACTTGGGGGTCATCGCCGGGTATCCCATGCAGACGGTCATGCGGTTTTCAAGGTTCAACAGGCAAAACGACAACAAAAAAGCCGTCACAAAACAGACCAGCCTCGCCTTCGCTTTTTCTGGAAGGTCATGCTAGTCGGTTATGTAACGGCTGAAAGCCAAGATGTTCAGCCCCGCAGGGCCTGAACGAATATGTAAAAATATGTTATATTCAATTGTTGGGATAGATTACCACAAAAATCGAGCCGTGTCAACAAAAAGTTTTGAAAACGCGTTGCTTTTGGCAACTTGCAAGAAAAGGCAAGGGAAACTTTGGCAAAAAGAGAGAGGGCTGGACGGTGCCAGCCCTCTTGACAAGGTTTTGGAAATCAGAATCAGGTTATCGCACCATGGTTTCAAACCGCTTCTGCAGCCGTTCAAACGTTTCGTCATCCACGGGAAGGAGCACATGAAACTCCATCTTGCCCTTGTCGTTGATTTCCGAGTGGACATCCAGCGGACCGGGCATCCCCTCGTCATACAACATCCGCAGGCACATCCCCAGCTGACGGTCGGATTTTGCTAAAATTTCGTGCATTGCTGTTTCCTTTCCGTGTTAATCCAAATGATTCTTTTTTCTGTAGTCCTTATGGGATTCGTAGATTTCGGAGGCAGAAATTCGATTAATTGTGCCGCATTCCGTGCAAGCCCAAGTGTCATTACTGTCATCAAAACCATTTTGGTAATTTAATAATGCACCACAATAATCGCACCACCAGTCCACATTAGAAAAACGTCCGCTCATATGTAAGTCCTCCCAATTTTATTTTTATTAAATATATACCAGTGTGGGAATGCTTTCAATTAGTAAAAGCCTGAAAATTTAAGTTCTTTTTTGTGCACTGCTCATAATAGAAACTCGGCTGTGCCGCTCACTGTTTTGAAAAATCCTGAGCGTCTACATTGGTTTCATCAACTTGGGAACTTTCCTTGATAGCCGTTTGAAGAGAGTGCTCCTTATTATCAAGACTCTGTTTCATTTTCCAGCTGTTAAGGATAAAATATAAAGTGATTGAAGCACAAAGCATACCTGCTGCGCCTTGTAAGCGGCCTTGCAGAAGGCCGCGGCCTTCTGCATAAGCATAAAAGTTTTGGAGCCCTTCTTGCATACTGCCGTTCCCCAAAATTTTGAGAATGTGTGTGATTTGTGCACAGGTTTTTCCATCACTTGCCAACAAGACGGAAACTGGAATACGCTCCATAATGTTTGCCTCACTTCCATAACTAAGATTGTTACCATTTGATGTCAATACGCTCTAAATCTCTTGACCACTTTCAGTATATATGATAAGCTTACAAACGTCAATATGATGAAGCCAATTCTAATACAGATAATTTATGTAGAAAGCAGGAGAAAAATTTAAATGAATACTAATTATTGCTGCGAGACATCGAATGAGACGCAGTTGTTAGCCAGAATTTGGAATGAGCGCCTCGGAAAGCTTATCAAGAAGAACTTTGGGACACAGAAAGAATTTGCGCAAAAATTTAAAGAAACCTTTGGGGTGGGCAATCAAGCAGATGTCAGCAGGTGGATAAACGTAGGAACTTTATCAGCGAAAGGAAAAATGATTGGTTTTCCAGAATACCCAACTATGAAAAAAATTGCGACTTTTTTCAATGTGACCGTTGGCTACCTTACAGGAGAAACTGACTATGAAACATTTGAGATGGAACGAACTTGTAAATATTTGGGAATCATTGAGGGAACCGGGAACGTCATTAAATATATTACAGGTTCTTCGCATGACTGCATTGAGTGGGGAAAGCAAGCGGGAACATATCAACGCATTATCAACAATCTCTTAATTGCTGAGCAGTTTCCAACGTTCATTAGGGACTTAAAAGAGCTGGATGCGGCTTACTATGACGATACTCAACGTTATGAGGAATTAAAGCGAACATACGGAGAAACGTTACTAAATGAAGTTGCCGAATTGCAATGTGATAAAAAAATTGATTATGAGTATGATCCATCGGCACCGAAGCTAACTAATATTCAAATTGAAGCATGGAATGCGTTGAAAAAAGATGAGGACAAGAGTTACGATAATTCCTTCAAACTAAAATTAGCGCGTTATGAATTGCATGAAGATTTTGAACGACTTATTGATTCGCTGTATCCTAGATAAAACAAAAGGAGCAGATACACCATGCTTCCATAGTGTACCTGCTATATAATAAGGCGGTGTCTATTCAGTTGTCCAAATCCTTGCCATGAATCATGGTTGTTGATGTACATTTGATGCTTGGCCTGAACAGGCAAGATCGTAGCTGCCGTATCGGGCTCGAACCCGACCGTTTTCCCGGCTTTGCATAAAAATCCGATACCTGTTTTAAGGGGCTGATTTTGGCTCTGCACATTTTTGCACACTTTTTGCACACCGGAACGTCTGGATAACGGATGCAAGAGGGGATGGCGGGTGCAAAGAATGCAGCGGATGCAAAACACAAATTTACGGGGAAACGATAAAAGTAACGAATTTGCGCAATTCTGGAAATTGACGATTGTTGCACGTTGGTTTCTCTTAATCAGTGGGCCCAGGGTTCGAGTCCCTGGAGGTGCACCAGATATTGAACGTCAAATCGTAAGATTTGGCGTTCTTTTTTGCTATGTAACCCCGAAAAATCGGGGCTTGTACGGTCAATGCACGGTTGGTGTTTTCATAGGAATCCTCTGTATGGGCTGGAATTACTTTGAAATGCGTGGTAAATTTTGCATCAGGTCAGCAGAGCCAGACGGAGCTGCGCCTTTACTTCGGGGTCTGCATTCTTCAGCAGTTCCAGCAGAGCGGTCATAGAAATGGTCGGTTCGCCTGCGGCGGGCATAGCCTGCGGGCTGGGGCTTTCCTGTTTGGCATAGAACCCTTCCTCAAACTTCTTGCCCAGTTCTACACGAGAGGACTGCTGGATATGCGCATAGGTGTTCACCAGCATATCCGCCGTAGCGTGTCCTGTGGTGCCCTGAACGGCCTTCACATCGCCGCCGGAGATCATCGGTTGATAGGTGGCACTGGAATGGCGCAGACCGTGAAACACAATGCGGGTGAACTCCGGGTGGCGTCCTGCCATTCGGGATCTGATGCCGGGCACAAAGCGGTTTGGGGAGCTGAAAAAGTCCATCGGTCATGTAACTCAGAAGGTTCTGACCGCTCAGCTGCGGCAGATGGAGGAAAGCAGAATAAGTAAAAGACGGGGTGCTGTGCATTTGTGCAGCACCCCGTCTTTTATTTGTGTTCATCTGCGCCCGGCTCATAGAGCAGCTCCAAATAGGGGTGCTTCCGGATGGCGGCAACCACCTCATCCAGAAAGAGAGTGCACGGGTCGTTGATCCACGGTTTCAGGTACTTATAAAGCAAAAGATAGGCGGTACGCTCTGGCGGTGGCTCTTCCGTGATGGGACAGCAGCGTAGATTCGCATTCTGTAGCAACATCATTTCGGCGATTTCCTGCGTGGTGATGGTCTATGTCTGCGGGTCGCGCAGAAATTCTGGCAGCATAGAGTTTGTGCCGATAGAAATTTTGCGTACAGTAGATTTTGGAAATCTTCTTTGATGCCGCAAATCGTAGGCGGTGCCCATGGTTAGATAGATCTCGTCCTGCGGCAGAAGATCAATAAAATTGCGATAATAAACTATTTGCCCAGATGCCAGATGTCGCGGTCGTACTCGGCAATGGTGCGGTCGGAGGAGAACATGCCCGCTTTGGCAATGTTCACCAGACACTTGCGCCGCCAGCCCTTCGGGTCGCAGGCGTAATCACTGAGGGCCTGCCCCTTGCGCACAACGTAGGCGTTGAAGTCCGGCAGGGTCTGAAACCAGTCTTTATGGATCAGCTCGTTGTGCAGGCGGGTCAGGTTTTCGGCGTGACCGGCGGCCAGCATCTCCGGGCCGGTGAGGAAGTTGATGGCGCGGCGGATGTTGGCATCGCCCTCCACCCACTGGGCGGGGTCGTAGTCGCCCACGGCGTAGCGGTGGATGACCTGATCGGAGGTCTGGCCGAAGATATAGATGTTCTCCTCGCCCACCTGCTGGCTGATCTCCACATTGGCACCGTCCATGGTGCCCAGCGTCAGCGCGCCGTTCAGCATGAACTTCATGTTGCCGGTGCCGGAAGCTTCCTTGGAGGCAAGGCTGATCTGCTCGGACAGGTCGCAGGCGGGGATCAGCTTTTCGGCGGCGGTAACGTTGTAGTTCTCCACGAACACCACCTGCAGCCACTTGGACACTTCCGGGTCTGCGGCAATGACCTTGGACAGGGTCAGCAGCGCATGGATGATGTCCTTTGCAATGGTGTAGGCAGGTGCCGCCTTGGCACCGAAGATGCTCACCAGCGGAGCAGCGGGCAGGTGCCCGGCCTTGATCTCGTAGTACTGATGGATGAGGTACAGCAGGTTCAGCTGCTGGCGCTTGTACTCGTGCAGGCGCTTGGACTGGATGTCGAACACAGCATCGGTGTTCACGCTCACCTTCTGGGTGCGCAGCAGCCAGTCTGCCAGTGCTTCCTTGTTGGCCTTTTTCACAGCGGTCAGCTGCTCCAGCACAGCTTCGTCGTCAGCAAAAGCCAGCAGCTTTTCCAGCTCGGTGGCATCCTTACGGAAGCCGGAGCCGATGTGCTGTTCCAGCGCGGCGGTCAGGCGGGGGTCGCATTCCAGCAGCCAGCGGCGGAAGGTGATGCCGTTGGTCTTATTGTTGAACTTTTCCGGGTACAGCTCGTAAAAGCCGTGCAGCTCGGATTTTTTCAAAATCTCGGTGTGCAGCGCCGCCACGCCGTTGGTGGAGTGGGTGAAGTGGATATCCATGTGGGCCATGTGCACCCGGTCGTCCTTGTCGATGATGGCAAGGCTCTCGTCCTTGGTGCGGGTGCGGGCCAGCGCGTCCAGCTTTTCGATAATGGGCATCAGCTGGGGCACCACGGCATCCAGATAGGCGCGGGGCCACTTTTCCAGCGCTTCGGCCAGAATGGTGTGGTTGGTGTAGGCGCAGGTCTTTGTGACGATCTTTACGGCTTCCTCAAATTCGATGCCCTTTTCGCCCAGCAGCCGGATCAGCTCCGGGATGACCATGCTGGGGTGGGTGTCGTTGATCTGGATGGCGGCGTAGTCGGCCAGATCATGGTAATCGCAGCCCCGGGCGGCACACTCGGCCAGAATGAGCTGGGCACCGGCAGAGACCATCAGGTACTGCTGATACACCCGCAGGCGGCGGCCTGCCTCATCGGAATCGTCCGGGTAGAGGAAGAGGGTCAGGTTCTTGTCGATGGCAGTTTTATCGAAGGCAATGCCGTCATGGACGATGCTCTCATCGATGGTGTCAAGGTCAAACAGGTTCAGGGTGTTGGTGCGGCCCTCGTAGCCGGTAACGGCCAGCTTGTACAGCCGGGCAGTGTACTCCTTGCCAGCCAGCTCCACCGGGTAGGTGATGTCGGTCTTTTCGGCCCAGCTGTGGGCGGTGAGCCACGGGTCGGGCTTTTCGTTCTGCACGCCGTCCTCAAAGGACTGGTGGAACAGGCCGAAGTGATACCGCAGGCCCACGCCGTCGCCGGGCAGGTTCAGCGTTGCCAGAGAGTCGAGGAAGCAGGCAGCCAGACGGCCCAGACCGCCGTTGCCCAGAGAAGGTTCCGGCTCCACCTCTTCGATATCGGAAAGGCTCTTGCCGACGGCAGCCAGTGCATCGCGGGCTTCATCGTACAGTCCCAGATTGATGAGGTTGTTGGACAGCAGCTTGCCGATGAGAAATTCGGCGCTGATATAGTACAGCTTGCGGCCGGTGACCGGCTGCACACGGTCGGCGCTCTTCTGCCGGACGAGTTCCAGCAGCGCGAGATACAGCTCCTGATTCGTGCAGTCTGCCAGCGGCTTGCCCGTGAGACCCTGTAACGTTTCGGTAAAGCTCATAAATGCATCCTCCTTTGTTAGGGTGTATCTGAAAAGTTGAAAATTTAGTCTATTTCTACAAGCACAGCCGGATCTTGCGTGAAACAGCCTTGGATCCCGCTTGTGCTTGCGAAATATTCGTCATTTTCTTTGTTTTCAAATACACCTTGCGGAAAACAGGTTTGACATCTGTACCTCCAGATATACCACATAAAACAATCAAAATCTTGCCTAAAAAGCGCAGACTGTGGTACAATCCTATCATCGGGAGGTGAAACAATGCAAAATCAGGCATCTTTGCAGGAGACCAAGCAGCATGGTGCCGTGCGGTTTCCCTTCAATCTGTATCCCTGCACCATTCCGGGGGACTTTCCGCAGGTGGCGCTCCACTGGCAGGAGAGCATGGAGCTGGTCTTTGTCAAGCGGGGCACAGGACTGGTGCAGGTGGGCGCTGAGAGCTGCCCGGCCCGCATGGGGGACATCTTTATTTTTACGCCCGGCACCCTCCATGCCCTGCGGCAGGCCGAAGGGCAGTGCATGGAATACGAAAATATCATTTTTGAGCTGGAGCTTCTGGGCGGCGCAGAGGACCTTTGTGCCGAGAAATATCTGCTTCCGCTGCAAAGCGGGCGCTTGTCGCTGCCTGCGCGGCTGACCCCGAACGATTTGTGCTATCTGCAGGCCGCCGCCTGCCTGCGGGAGGTGGAGGATGCCAACCGCGCCAAGCTCCCCGGCTACGAGCTGCAGGTCAAGGGGGCATTGCTGCGGTTTCTTGCCCTGCTCCTTGCACAGGGCCGGCAGCGGCTTGCCGCCGAGACAGCCGACACCCAGCGGCTGAAAACGCTCCTGCAATGGCTCTCGGCCCATTATACCGAGGAACTCCGGGTCGCCGATGCCGCCGGGGTCTGCTCCTTCAGTGCCAGCCACTTCATGCGGTGGTTCCGGCAGATGACCGGGCAGAGCTTTGTGGCCTTTCTGAACGAGTACCGGCTCAACGCCGCCGCCGAAGCGCTGCAGGCCACGGATGAGACGGTTCTGACCATCGCTTCCCGGTGCGGGTTTGAGAACCTCTCCTATTTTAACCGGGCGTTCAAGGCGCACTTCGGCATGACACCCCGGGAGTACCGGAAAAAATAAGAAAAACAAGGCCGTTCTGCCTCTCTGGAAAAGAAAGGGAACGGCCTCGTTTTTTGCACATCAGATCTCCGGCGGCGGGCAGCAGCTCTCCCGTTGGATGAGCTTATGCGGCACAATGATCTTGGTTGCCAGAAGATTCGGGTTCTCGATATAAAAAAGAAAAGGCAGTGCAGCCCGCCGGGGCCACACTGCATTTGTCAGACTTTATTGTAATCGATTCCGCTGCGATGCACAAGAGCAAGATTGTACAAAAATAGAAAACAGAGAAACTGGTCTTGTGTGAAAATACATTGCATTGGATCGCTGCAGCTTATTGCAATGATCGTTCAAAAGCGTTAGAATAAAAACAATGATTTGTCTGTAACAGACAGGAAAAATTTTACTTTCAAGGAGGACTTTGCAAATGAGAAAACGTTTGATCAGCATGGTTCTGGCGGTCAGTATGGCAGTCAGCATCATGCCTGCCCCTGCTTTTGCGTCCGGGGGGGGGGCAGCAACCTGAAACTGTGATCGGGCAGGAGATCGACCGGCAAAACAGCAGTGAGGACTATTTAGAGGTCTCTTCGTTGAATCAGCTGATCTATACAAACAACGAGTGCAAGGTCCGGCTGACGGAAAACATTGTGATGACCGGGGCAGTTACAGTTAACAATGGAAACCGTTTGACCATTGATCTGAACGACCATACGCTTACGGCACCGGAAAACAGCAGAGCGTTCTTTATCCAGAACGGTGCGCTGACGATCGAGGACAACATCGGAGGGGGTGTCATTCAGGGCAGCGGGACCGTGGACGGCTACGGCGGTGCCATCTTGATGAACGGCAGTGACAGCAACAATGCACTGACGTTGACCGGCGGCACGATCTGCGGCTTTACTGCAACCAACGGCGCAGGTGTGTCTATGGGCAATGGCACATTCCGTATGACCGGTGGCGCGATCCAGGACTGCCGTGCAACCGACGGCGGCGGCGTATATGTGTTCGGCGGCTCCTTTGAGATGTCCGGCGGAACAATTTCCGCTTGCAATGCGACCAACGCGGGCGGCGGCGTACATGTGTCCAGCGGCTCCTTTGATATGTCCGACGGCTCGATTGAAAATTGCACAGCACATGAAGGCGCAGGCGTTAAAGTGTATGCCTCCAGCGGAGAAACAGCCAGCTTCAGCATGAAGGGTTCTGGCGAGATCAAAAACTGCAATACGGATGGTGTCTCGATCTTTGCAAGAGGTAACGGTATATCTAAATTCACCATGGACGGCGGTACCATCGAAGACAACGGTGGGTATGGTGTACGGGTGGATGCCGGATCTGCTGAGATGCGCGGAGGCTCTGTCACGCGCAGCGAACGTTATGATATCTATATTGGCAGTAGTGCCACACTGACGGTGAACAACACTCAGGTCGGCGGAACTGTGTTGAACATGGGCAAGATCACAGGTAAGGGAAGCGCCAAGTTTACCGGTACGGTAGAAAATTCGGGGTCTGCGGTAGCTGGAATTACAGGATGCACGATCCACAGAATCGAGCATCGCTCCCCTTATAAAGGAACAATTACAGACTCGCCGTGTGACGAGTATGTTTATCTGCTCGGCCGCAGCTGGCCGACGGCAAAGATCCCGAGCGAAGCCGGTGAAAGCATCACCCTCAAGGTTTCGAGCTATTTACCACCGGTAATGGAAAACTCCTTGACGATCCCGGAGGGGGTCACAGTCACGGTGGATCTGGCGGGCAAAACGCTCTCTGCAGAGGAAAGCGATTTCAAGATCATCAATCATGGCACCCTGACGCTGATCGACGGCGGCACCGACGGCGCCCTCAGCATCCCCATTGAAAATGACGGCGTCCTGAATGCAAATGGCGGCACAGTGACCAGCGAAGTGACCAACAAGGGAACGATCCAGGCAACCGGCACGCCGGTCACTAAATTCACCGGAACACTGGTCAATGAAGAGGGCGCATCCGTTACGGCCGGCAATTTCATGGATTGCACGATCACGAACAATGGCGGAACGATCGGCGGCGATGCGATTTTGGATAAGCCGGAGCCTGACCCGGAACAGCCCGGTGCTGGTTCTGAAGATGGCGGCGCAGGTGCTGTGATCGCTGCGTTGGCCGTTGGCACGGCCGTTGTGGGCGGCGGCATTCTGCTGGCGCACAGCTACATTCAAAATAACCTGCCCGAAGGCTTTGCGGTTCCTGAGACCCGGCAGGAGCTGGCTGTAGTGCTGTGGAACATGGCTGGCAAGCCGGAACCGGCCTCTCAGCAGACATACACTGATGTACAGGATGAAGAGGTTCTGAAAGCCGTGTGCTGGGCGGTAGAAAATGAATTGGTCACCCCGGAAACGGAGTCCACCCTTGGCGCAGATGTCCGGGTGAACCGGCTTCAGGTGATCGGGGCGATGTATCAGACGAACAAACGGAAGAAGTAACCGTTTTTCCTCCGGAAAGAAAACACAAAGGGGCTGTTGCAAAATAAAAATGCGATAGCAGCTTGTACAAAGAAATCGTGTAAAAAAAAACAGAAACCCGGACCCTTTTTTGAGCCGTTTTGGCTCTGAAAAGGGTCCGGGTTTTGTGCATGATTTTTTCAGAGAGCCATTTTGCAGCAGCCCATTCTTGTTTGTAGCGGTTTCAGGGTCATGGAAATCTTTTAATCGATTTCCGTGTTCAGAGCTTCAGGCATGCTTCAATGGCCGCCCTGTCCAGCCCTTCGCCAATGACGATGAGCACATCCTGCCCCTGCATGGGGGATGTTTGTAAGACCGTTCGGATAGGAGTGCGCGAGGCGCACCACAAAAAAGCACGAAGCAGCAATGCTTGGTGCTTTTTCTTTTTGACATGTGCCGCGGGATGCTTTATAATAAGAATGATTTCAGATGTCTGCGGGGCGGTGCGCCCTGCGGTAAAATTACGGCAAGCAAAAAAGGGAACTGCTATGAGAGAAGAAAAGGCCAGCGCATTGCCGCTGCTGCTGGACGTGCGCAGAATGGACGAAAATAACCGGGCTTACGCCTACCGTATGCTGCGTAAAAATATTATGACCTTGCAGCTGCAGCCGGGCTGTCAGCTGAGCGAGGCCGAACTGTGCGAACAGCTGGCCATGAGCCGCACACCGGTACACGAAGCGCTGATGATGCTGAAAAGCGAATGGCTTGTGGATGTTCTGCCGCAGCGCGGCAGCATTGTGTCCAAGATCAGCGTTCCATACCTGAACGAAGGCTTTGCCATGCGCCGCATTCTGGAACCGGCGCTGCTGCGCGGGCTGGCCGGAAAGCTGACAAGGGAACAGCTGAACGAATTTCAGGAACTGCTGAACCGGCAGAACGAAGACCTTTATCTGGATCAGGATGCAGCAGATGACTTCTTCATCTCGCTGGATAACGACTTCCACAGGCTTTTGTACCACGATTCCGGCTACGACCGCATCTGGGAGGCCATGCACAACGTTACTTCCCATATGGACCGTGTGCGGTATCTGGACTCGGCCCTTTGCCGGGGAAATATTGCCTCGGTGCAGAAAGAGCACGAGCAGATCTTTGGCTATCTGCGGGACGGCCTGCCGCTGGACGTGGACGTAGAAGCCCTGTTTGAGCATCACCTTGGCATGTACCGCGAGAATTTCCAGAAGATATTGGAACGGTTCCCGGATTTCTTTGTACAGACATAAACCAAAAAGAGCACCCGCTGCTGACCCTTACAAGGCCATGGCAGGGGGGTGCTTTTTTGGTTCAATACGGATACGGCTTTACGCCGGGCTGCGGATATCAATTTACGACGGCAGTGTTTCTGATGGATTTTGCACCAGAAATGCTGCTTTTTCTGTTCAAAACCCGGAAAAACAGCAGTTTGTGCTCTTGAATTGCCCGAAAAGCTTGCAGGAATGCAGGTTTTTGTGGTAATATTTAAGATATGTTCCCGTTGAGGGGAAGAAAGAGAGGGGTAATCAAATGATCAATATCTGCATCATTGCCACCATTGTGATCTATCTGGTGGGAATGCTGCTGGTTGGCTTTGTCTACAGCAAATCCAACGAGGACAGCAGCGATTTCTACCTCGGCGGCCGCACGATGGGCCCGCTGGTCACGGCTATGAGCGCCGAAGCCAGCGATATGTCCAGCTGGCTGCTGATGGGTATGCCGGGCCTTGCATATCTCACCGGCATCGCGTCGCCGGGCTGGACGGCCATCGGCCTTGCTGTGGGCACATGGCTCAACTGGCTCATCGTGGCCCGCCGCCTGCGCCGCTACTCGGCCAATCTGGATGCCATCACGGTGCCGCAGTTCCTTTCCCTGCGGTTCCATGACCAGCGCAACCTGCTCAACGCGCTGGGCGCGGTCATTATCATCGTGTTCTTCATCCCGTACACCGCTTCCGGCTTTGCCGCCTGCGGCAAGCTGTTCAACAGCCTGTTTGGCGTGGATTACATGGCGGCCATGATTCTGTCCGCTGTGGTCATTGTGGGCTACACCATCATGGGCGGCTTCCGCGCGGTGTCTACCACCGACCTGATCCAGTCCGTTGTCATGAGCATGGCGCTGATCGCAGTGCTGGTGTATGGTGTCAGCGTGGCAGGCGGCTGGGACGTGGTTCTGGACAACGCCCGCAGCCTGCCCGGCTACCTGACCATGGCTGCAAGCCACAATGCGGCAGACAACACCGCTACCTCCTACAGTCTGCTGGACATCGCGTCCACGCTGGCATGGGGTCTGGGCTACTTCGGCATGCCCCACATCCTGTTGCGCTTCATGGCCATTGAGGACGAAAAGAAGCTGGTGCTCAGCCGCCGCATTGCAAGCGTGTGGGTGGTCATTGCCATGACCGCTTCCATCGTCATCGGCATGGTGGGCCTGGGCATGACCAAGGCGGGCGCGCTGGAGTTCCTGAGCGGCTCTTCCAGCGAGACCCTGATCGTGCGGGTGGCCAGCCTGATCGCTCAGCACGGCGTGCTGGCAGCCATTCTGGCAGGTCTGATCCTTGCCGGCATCCTTGCCGCTACCATGTCCACCGCCGACAGCCAGATGCTGGCAGCAGCCTCCAGCGTATCCCAGAACATCCTGCAGGAGTTCGGCCACATGAAGCTGACCGAGAAGCAGAGCCTGTTCGCTGCCCGCCTGACCATCATCTGCATCAGCGTGGTGGGCGTGGTGCTGGCCCGCGACCCCAACTCCAGCGTGTTCGGCATCGTCAGCTTTGCATGGGCCGGCTTTGGCGGCTCCTTTGGCGCAGTGGTGCTGTGCTCCCTGTTCTGGAAGCGCTGCAACTGGCAGGGCGCACTGGCCGGTATGCTCTCCGGCGGCCTGATGGTCTTTGTATGGAAGTACATCATCAGCCCGCTGGGCGGCGTGTTTGGCATCTACGAGCTGCTGCCTGCCTTCCTGATGTCTCTGCTGGTCTGTGTTGTGGTGAGCCTTATTACCCCGGCACCCTCGGCAGAGATCGAGGCAGAGTTCGACGCTGCCAAGTAAAAACGATTTAAAATGCCCTCCGCTGTGCTCTGGGCATAGCAGCGGAAAAATGATTGATCCTTATGCAAAAGAGCAAAGCCGGGGGGCTTTGCTCTTTTGCTTTTTCACGGGTGGGGACGGAGAGGAAAACGGCATTTAATTCAAAAGGATCAGCCATGCTTCGCAGCATGGAAGCAGAAATCCAAAACAGAAAAAGAACAGAAGATCCAGCACGAGCCGCATCAGACGGGTAAGCGGCGTGCCGAAAGACATGGCGTGAATGATAAAAAGATTCACCTCACCCCAGCGCCGGTAGTAACCGGTTTGCTCAAAATTGTTCCAGAGCTCAAGAGATAGAAATTCAAATCCGGCAAACAATGGAAAAATGACCAGGGAGGACATCCAGCCGTCGGCCTGAAGCGAACCATCGCTGAGAGTCCGCCAGTGCACAGCTAATCTGCCTGGACAGGCAAAAATTCCCCACAGGGCAAGTGCAATGCTTAATGCAAGAAGAGCAGTACGCACAGAACGCCAGTCTACAGTGTGCTGGCGGCGCAGCATGGTGAAAAAATCTTCCAGAGGAACGGGAGGAGTGGCATCTTTTTGACGGGAGTCATGACAGTGCATCAGGTCAGCGAGGGTCAGGCCCAGCACATCGGCCAGCGGCTCCAGCGTGTTGATGTCTGGCAGCCCGATGCCGCGTTCCCAGCGGCTGACGGCTTTATCCGTAACGTGAAGCTGCTGAGCCAGTTCGGCCTGCGTCATGTTCCGCTCCCGGCGCACTTGTGCAAGGAATGCACCAAATTCTTTTGCATCCATTCTGCTCACATCCTTTTCCACAGGATAACACAGAAATGTGGAAAACACAACCGACGGAGCGTTTACCTTCCGGTCTGCAGAACAAAAAGGACGTGCTCCCTTGCGGGAACACGTCCTTTTTTATCGCTTCAGTATCAGGCGGAGATCAGCTTACAGCTGGGGGCCGGCAGAGACCAGAGCCTTGCCGTGCTCGTTGCCCTCGTACTTCTTGAAGTTCTTGATGAAGCGGCTTGCCAGATCCTTGGCCTTCTCTTCCCACTGGGAAGCGTCAGCATAGGTGTCGCGAGGATCCAGAATGCCGGTGTCCACGCCGTTCAGCACGGTGGGAACCTCGAAGTCGAAGTAGGGGATCTTCTTGGTGGGCACATTGTTGATGTCGCCATTCAGGATGGCATCGATGATGCCGCGGGTATCCTTGATGGAGATGCGCTTGCCGGTGCCGTTCCAGCCGGTGTTGACCAGATAAGCCTTAGCGCCGCTCTTCTGCATCTTCTTGACCAGCTCCTCAGCATACTTGGTGGGGTGCAGCTCCAGGAAGGCCTGGCCGAAGCATGCGGAGAAGGTGGGGGTGGGCTCGGTGATGCCGCGCTCGGTGCCTGCCAGCTTTGCAGTGAAGCCGGACAGGAAGTAGTACTGGGTCTGCTCGGGGCTCAGGATGGAGACCGGGGGCAGAACGCCGAATGCGTCAGCAGACAGGAAGATGACATTCTTTGCAGCGGGTGCAGAAGAAATGGGGCGGACGATGTTCTTGATGTGGTTGATGGGGTAGGACACACGGGTGTTCTCGGTAACGCTCTTATCAGCGAAATCGATGTGGCCCTCAGCATCCAGAGTGACGTTCTCCAGCAGAGCGTTGCGCTTGATGGCGTTGTAGATATCGGGCTCGGAGTCCTTATCCAGGTTGATGACCTTTGCGTAGCAGCCGCCCTCGAAGTTGAACACGCCGTTGTCGTCCCAGCCGTGCTCGTCATCGCCGATCAGCAGACGCTTGGGATCGGTGGACAGGGTGGTCTTGCCGGTGCCGGACAGACCGAAGAAGATAGCGGTGTTCTTACCGTTCAGGTCGGTGTTGGCAGAGCAGTGCATGGAAGCCATGCCCTTCAGCGGCAGGAAGTAGTTCATCATGGAGAACATGCCCTTCTTCATCTCGCCGCCGTACCAGGTGTTCACGATGACCTGCTCCTTGCTGGTGATGTTGAACACAACAGCAGTCTCAGAGTTCAGGCCCAGCTCCTTGTAGTTCTCAACCTTGGCCTTGGATGCGTTGTAGACAACGAAATCGGGCTCAAAGTTCTCCAGCTCCTCAGCGGTGGGCTTGATGAACATGTTGGTGACGAAGTGTGCCTGCCATGCAACTTCCATGACAAAGCGGATGGCCATGCGGGTATCCTTGTTGGCACCGCAGAATGCATCCACCACGTACAGGCGCTTGTTGGACAGCTCCTTCTGAGCGATGGCCTTCACAGCAGCCCATGCTTCCTGAGAAGCGGGGTGGTTGTCGTTCTTGTACTCGTCGGAAGTCCACCACACGGTGTCCTTGGAGTTCTCGTCCATAACGATGAACTTGTCCTTGGGAGAACGGCCGGTGTAGATGCCGGTCATAACGTTCACAGCACCCAGCTCGCTGACCTGGCCCTTTTCGTAGCCTTCCAGACCGGGCTTGGTCTCTTCCTCGAACAGCTGCTCGTAGGAGGGGTTGTACACGATCTCAGTCGTGCCGGTAATGCCATACTTGGTAAGATCCAACTTTGCCATATTCGCTATACCTCTACTTTCGTTTGATCCATACGTCCTGTATAGGGCACAGCGTTTCCCGGCGGGCCGGGCGCTGCGCAGAAGGCTTGCAGTTTGTAAATGCAAATTCTCCTGTATACCATTATACATAAAAGTATCCCGAAATCAATAAACGAATCGTGCTATTTGCAGAAAAGAAACAAATTTCATTAAGAAATTTAACTGCCTGAAACAATTTCAGGAAACAAAAGCAGGGGGCGAGACCTGAAAAAATAAGGTGGAACGGCGGGAAAACAATTTTTTGATAAAATTTTGACGAGCTGGTATCCATGAAAAACCGAGCACAAAAACGGCCCTTCCCGCAAAACGGCGCGGCAGGGAAGAACGGAACAGGATCCACAGCCCGATTTGTGCAAAATTTACGAGATTTTGACGATTTTTATGACAAAGAAGCTTTGCCTGTGGTATACTGTATCTGACAAAAGGACAGCCCCGCTTTTTCTGTGTGCTGCATATAAAAAGGAAAAAGATCATGAAGACCATCTACATCCTGCTCACCCGGTCGGGTACCCTGCTTTCAAACCTTGTTTACGCTGTTACCGGTGCAAATTATACCCACGCTTCGCTGGCTTTTGACGAAGACCTGAGCTGCCTGTACAGCTCTACCCGCAAAAACGGCTATACCATGTTCCCGGCAGGGCCCAGCAGGGAATACCTGAACCGGGGCGTGTTCCGTCTGCGGGAGAACGTGCCCTGCGCACTGTATGCGCTGGATGTGAGCGATGAAGCCTACACCCGTGCCCGCCGCCGTGCCGAGCACATGATGGCCCACGGCAGCCTTTACCAGTTCAACGTTATCGGTCTTGCGCTCTGCGGGATGCATATCCGCTGGAAGCGCCGCCGGCACTATTTCTGCTCCCAGTTCGTCAGCGAGGTGCTGGAAAAGAGCGGTGCCATGGAGCTGCCCAAGCACAGCACCCTGATGCACCCGAACGACTACACCCGGCTGGAAGAGCTGCGGTGCGTATACAAGGGTACACTGGCCGGCCTGCCGCAGCGCCAGCAGATGGAATTTGACCAGAACGATACGGTGATCGGCGTATATCTGGGGCTGGCGCTGGGCCTGTTCCACACCGGCGCAGCCCGGGTGCGGAAGATTTTTTGAAAAAATTGAATTTTTGTGTTGACAAAGCAGGCGTGCTATGCTAAAATAGCCAAGTCGGGAGCGAACACCCGATGCAAAATGGACGTATGGCCCGTTGGTCAAGCGGTTAAGACAGAGGCCTCTCACGCCTTTAACATCGGTTCGATTCCGGTACGGGTCACCATTTTATAGTAGTAAAACGGTCATGTGCCGTTTTATATAGATGCCTCTTTAGCTCAGTCGGTTAGAGCACCTGACTGTTAATCAGGGTGTCGCCTGTTCGAGTCAGGCAAGAGGCGCCAGCAAAGCGATGGAAGTTTTCCATCGCTTTTT